>Ga0209604_1000024_pt1 | contig 133910 bp, 126 predicted proteins | sample AD_UKC097_MetaG_FD_184405 | JGI IMG/M metagenome (GOLD analysis project Ga0209604, IMG submission 184405) | Active sludge microbial communities of municipal wastewater-treating anaerobic digesters from USA - AD_UKC097_MetaG (SPAdes) (version 2) | ecosystem: Engineered > Bioreactor > Anaerobic...
TCACCCTCCGGTCGCGGGGCAAGCTCTTCGTCGACAACGGCGCCCGGGACGCCGTCCTGCTCAAGGGGAAGAGCCTTCTGCCCTCGGGAATCGTCGCCGTGGAGGGGGACTTCGCCGTCGGCGATCCCGTCATGTGCTTCGACAGCTCCGGGAAACTGTTCGCCAAGGGACTGGTGAACTACAGCGCCACCGAAATCGACCGGATCAAGGGATTGCGGACGTCCCGGATCGAGCAGGTCCTGGGGAACAAGCCCTACGACGAGGTCATGCACCGGGACAACATGGCCGTCACGAAGGTTTTGTCCAAGAAATCCTGACGGCGTCTCAGGAACCGAACCCGATCTCCCGGAGCACCTTGAGCGTGTTTTTGGAAACGGGCAGACCCCGCAGTTCCTCCCAGGTCAGCCACCGGGCATCCGCGGCATCGTCGCCGGCCCTGACCTCGCCTTCCAGGTACCGGGCCGCGAGATCCACGATCACGTAGTGAAAACGGACCTCCCCCGAAGCATCCCGCTCGATGAAATCGAAGGAATACACGGGGCGGTCCGCGGCGATCCGGATGCCCGTCTCTTCCAGAATCTCCCTTTCCGCGGCCGCCGCGAGGGTTTCCCCGATTTTCACGCCCCCTCCGGGGATGGCCCAGAGACCCTGGCTCGGCGGAATGCCCCTGCGGACGAGCAGAACCCGGTCCCCCTCAATGACGATGGCTCCCACACCGACCCTCGGACAGTCGGGATATTCCCGTTTCCCCGGCCTTCCGCCGCCCGTCCGGCTCACGGCTTCCCCCGTTCGACGGCAAAGGTGAAACGTCTTTCATCGAAGACGCCCGGTCCGTCCCGGAACGTCCGCTCGATGAAGACCGCCTCCCCGCTTCGATGAAGGATCAGAACCGTGGCGGAACGGGTTCCATAGACGGGGCTTTTGATGAATGTGGCGGACAGGATGCGCTCCCACTCCATCCCGATCCCCGTGTCGGGCAGGAGTGAATCGTCATAACGGGCCGTGTCCCCGAGCATTCCGAACAGGGCATCGGGGTCCGGTCCGGCGCTGTCCCGGAGGATCTCCCCCAGGATCTTCTTCCCCCGGACCACTTTCGGCCAGGGCGTGTCGAGAAGATGGTTGGAAAGCCCGTGAATCCCCGGCCGCACCGGGGCCCACCCGTCCCCGAAGCTGGAGAAGCACGCCATCTCCCCGCCGTTCACGGCCAGCAGATTGAACCCGTTGTAGAGGGCCGCATCCTTCCGGACCCGTTCCCGAAAGGAAGGAAAGTTCTCTTCCCCTTCGAGAAACATCCGGACGAGGTCTCCCCGGCTCGGCGCGCCGGCCCGGATGAGGCGGGGCGCCCGGTAATTGGTGATCGCCGCGATCCGCCCGTCCCTCCGGATGCCCATCCATGTCCCTCCCCCCCTGAGGTCCTTCCCGGCAAGGATGTCCGGGGCCTCCTCCCAGAAATGGGCGGCCGCGGAAGGCCGTTCGTAAAACTCGTCCCGGTTGGCGGCAAGGACCAGCGGAAAGGATTCATGATGGCGATAGGCGAAAAGGATGAGGCACACCGTTCGTTCTTCCGATTCCTACAGGGGATTCGCGGTTTCCAGTATGATTTCGACCCTCGTCAGGATCCGTTCCATCACCTCGCCCGCCTTTTCGTGGATCACCACGCTGGCGTCGATGTCGCAGCCCGTGGCCGTAAGGTTGATGATGACGAGCTTCGCCCTTCCCTCCAGGGCGTACGCGGGCACATAAGCCGCCGGGTACACGACGAGGGACGATCCGATCACGAGCAGGAGGTCGCACCGGGACGCGCGGTCGATGGCCGCGGACAGCACGGCCCTGGGAAGGGATTCCCCGAACAGGACGACGTCGGGCTTCAGGATTCCGGAACAATGGAGGCACTCCGGTGTTTCCTCTCCTTCGCCGACCCTCCGGACGATCTCCTCGAGGGGGGAAAGGCGGTTGCAGTCCATGCACCGCACCCGGCCCATGTTTCCGTGAAGTTCGAAAACCCTGTCCGGGGAATTTCCCGCCATCTGGTGGAGATTGTCGATATTCTGCGTGATCACCCCCTGGAGCTTCCCCATTTTTTCAAGCCGCGCCAGGGCGTAATGGGCCCTGTTGGGCTGTGCGGCGGCGAAAAAGCCGCCGTCGAGAAGGAATTTCCACTGCTTTTTCCGTGATTCCCTGTCGTTCAGAAACTTGTCGATGGTGAAGTCTGAAGGATCGAACCGGGACCAGATCCCCCCCGGGCTCCGGAAATCGGGAATTCCCGACTCGGTGCTGATGCCGGCCCCCGTAAAGGCGACGATATTCCGGGAGCGGAGGACCAGATCGGCGACTTCATCGATTTTGCCGTTCAGCAGTTCATTTTCCACGGGCAGTCCTTTCCCCGCATGGCGGTGCGTCTTCTGTAACACAACGGGGGCAGGCTTTCCAGGGGTATGACCATTCAGGCCCCATCATCCCCGGGGGAACGCTTCCCTTCCCCTTCCGCCGTCCCGGAAATCTTTTTCCGATGTCCCGCCACCTGGCAGGAGTCCGCCACTCACGTGGAAATCCCCATCCGCGGCAGGACGAATCCCTGGACAACGATCCAGACGATCACGACGCCGATAAAAATCAGCCATTCCATGGGAGTCCTTCCTTTATTTTCCTTTCTTTCTTTCTTAAAGATAGGGTTCCCGGAGAGGAAAATCAAGGGAGAAAACGGGTTGACGGAAGATTCCCGTTTCCCTATACTGCTTTGATCCATCTTGCGGGAAACCAGGGGGGAACGACAGACGATGGACGACGATTGCGGGATCCGCTCCACGATTTCCCGGCTTTCGGCGCTCGCCGGGGCCATCGCCTCGGGCCATTACCGGAAAATGGACGCCGACGACCTGTTCGCCATGACAACGGAAGATCACCCTCCGGAACTCCGGGAGCTGGCCGAAGCCTTCGGCATGATGATGGTCAAGATCGAGGCGAGGGAATTCCATCTCCAGGAACTGGTGGCCGAACTGGAACAGGCGAACCGGAAACTCCGGGAATATTCGGAAGAGCTGGAAGACCGTGTGGCGAAAAGGACCGGGGAGCTCGAGGAGGCGAACCGGAAGCTGGATCGGCTCGCCCACCTGGACGGACTGACGGGCATCGCCAACCGCCGTTATCTGGACGCATACCTGCAAAGGATCTGGCTCGATTCCGGCGCGGAGAAACAGCCCCTGTCCTTCATCATGGCCGACATCGACCACTTCAAGCGGTACAACGACACGTACGGCCACCAGGACGGGGACGAATGCCTGAAAAAGGTGGCCCGGGTGATCCAGGAAAACACGCGGCGGTCCGACGACCTGGCGGCCCGCTACGGCGGCGAGGAATTCTCCGTCGTCCTCATCGGAACGGGACCCGACGAGGCCTTCAACATCGCGGAGAGAATACGCCGCGACATCGAAGCCCTCCGGATCCCCCACAAATCCAATCCCCTGGGCCCGTACGTGACCCTGAGCCTCGGCACGGCCACGGTGGCGGCCGTCCCGGCCGGGGGGAAATGGACCCCCGGCGACCTCATCGAGGCCGCCGACGAAGCCCTCTACACAGCGAAAAAGGAACGGGGGAGAAACTGCTCCGTCGCCGGAAGGATCCTGGACTGAAGGGCCCCGCCGCTACCGCGTCACGACCAGAACGGGTTTTTTGGACGAACGGATGATCTTCTCCGACACGGAGCCGAGGAACATGTCCGCCAGGTTGCTCTTTCCATGGGAGCCCACGACGATGACGGAAACGTTCTCCTCGTCGGCCACCCGCAGGATCTCCCGGAAGGGAATGCCCGTTTCGATCCGCGATTTCACACGGTAACCCTCCGCCCTCAGTTCTCCCGCGACCCCATTCATTTCGTCGGTCGCCTTTTCCTCCCAGGTCTTCTGGAGTCTGGCGAAATCCAGAGGCATATGGCCGGCAAGGGCGTCGAAATTCCTGCTGTCGATCACGTGAACGACAACCACTTCCTGCGCTCCCGCGGTTTTCAGGTGACCGATGTAGGCGAGGGCTTTCCGGGCCACATCGGAAAAGTCGGTGGGGTAAAGAATTTTGTCGAACATGATGCCACCCCCTTTCGTTGTCTGCGTGAAACAAAGGAAAAACCCATCCACATCGAAGTGATTTTATTATACATAACAGAAACGGAACCTGTCAATGCGGGGCGGCCGGGGGGCGAGGGGTTCTCCATGCGCTCCCTTTTCCCGTTGACTCCCCGCCGGCCCGCCGATACAATCTGAGACACCGTGGAACACCGGGGACCGTCCTTCCGACGGCACAGGGGCGTGGAATCGGGGGACCATCCGCCGACGGAACGGGCCCGGCTCCAGGAGATTGCTTCCGGATGCTGCAGCGATGAGACTGATCTATGTCACCGACGTTCACGGCGATTTCGAGCGGGTGAAGCAGCTCCTCTACGAGACGGTCGCCGACGTCTACATCATCGCCGGCGATCTCGCCGACATCTCCTTCTTCACCGCCGGGACGGCCGGCCGCTACCACGACCTGCAGACGTACTTCCACGGCCTCAGGAGAGGCAGGGGGAAAACGGCGACGAACCTGGAAGACTTCGTCGACGAGCTTCTCGATGATCCCGGACTTTCGTCGGATATTGCGGAAAAGGGAACCCGGTACCGGCACGACACGCTTCACGCGAGACGGGTGCTCCGCCAGAACTGCAGGCTTCTGGAAAACATGATTTCCCTGAAGCTCGAGGGCCACGTCTTCTGCCTTGCCGGCAATCACGACATGGACCTCAGGTACACGGCGCTGCGCGACCGGGATCTCCATCTGGTCTGCCGCGAGGCGGGCCCGCTCCGAATCGCCGGCTACGGGGGCGCAGGCGGAACGACCCCGGGCATCCCCGAACGGTACCGGCTGACATACAGGGCCGGAAACGGCATCGATGAGGGGAACAACGAAATGTACCGATTTTTCAAGGAGACCGGCCCCCACGTCATCGTCAGCCATCAGCCGGCCTACGGGATTCACGATTTCGTTTCCCCCATGGGGGAAACGGGCTCGCTGGCCCTCCGCCGGTACTGCGACACCCATCCCGTCCTCCTGTGCCTGACGGGGCATCTTCACGACGAGTGGGGCGTCGAGGAAGAAAGCGGAACCGTCTATCTCAACCCCTCCCATTTCGGCAAAATCACCCGTTCCCGAGGACGGATCTCAGAGGGCGGTTTTTTCCATGACGTGGAACTGGACGAGGACGGGGTGACCCGGATTCGGCACAGGAAAATCGCCGACGGTAAGATCTACGACCTCGTCGTTCACGACCGGAAGGAGGGGCGGTGGCATCAGGAAGTGGTCGATCGCGGCCGTTACGGCGCCCTCCTGGAAGGCCGGAACTGCGAGTCCGGCATGAAGGACGCACCGCCAGGGCCGGCGAACCACCTGGGAATGGATCTGCCGGGGTTCTACGCCATGTTCCAGCCCCCGAGATCGGGGGAAGTGACCGCCGCCATCGATGAGGCCGTCCGTCTCCTGGAGGCGGAACTGCCGGAGAACGTGGCCGTGGACGTCATGGCCGGTTCTCAACCCCGGGAATCCGTGAAGCCGGGGAAGGGGCTCGATCTCGTCCTTTATCTCCGTTGCGGCGGGGCGGAGGGGGTGCCCTGTTCCTCGGGAAAAGCGGCCGCCTGTCCCTCCTGCATCGAGGCGACCCGGAAAATCAGCGATATCCTGTGGGAAAAATTTGACTTCTCCATCGTGGACTGCATCGACCTCCATCGCGTCGCGCAGAGCATCCTGGAAGGAAACTATGAATGCCAGTTCACCCAGCGTTTCGTTTCCTACCGTTCCATGGGCCGGATCGCGGGAAAAGCCGTCGTCGCCCCCGTGGAGGACCTTCTGGCCTCCCATGGGGAATATCTCCGGGAAATCGAGGGGAGCATCCGTTCCTACTTCAGCATCTTCATGAACACGGTCCGGCACACCCGGTCTTTCCGGAAATATGAATCCCGGCTGAAGGCGATCGGCATCACCGTGCCCGAGCCGATCGCCAGAATGCTCCGGTCCCACCTCAAGGACGGTTGACGGAAAACAAAGAACGAAAGGAGGGAACCATGAAACCGATCGATTCGGAAGTGAAGCTTCTGGGACGGATGGCCAACATGGCCCTCTCATGCCTGACCCAGGAGGAAGCGGTGGCCGTTGCCGCCCGGTTTCTGCCGCAGTTGTTCCCCGGGGAAACGGGGGCCCTGTACCTCCGAAGCCCCGGGCAGGATCTTTACGAACCCGTCGCCTCCTGGGGAAAGAGAGAGGAATGGAAAAGCTTCCCCGGCCAGGACTGCTGGTCCCTGAGACGCCGCCGGATCTACGTGGTCGGAGGAGAGCGGGAGCAGCCCCCCTGCCCGCACAGCGGCCACGATCCCGGACGGTGGATTTCCATGTGCGTGCCCATGACGGTCTGGGAAGACGCCCCCGGCGTTCTCCACCTCCTCGTTCCCGCCGGCGGGGAAAAGACCGGCCGGGATTCCGCGGAAGCTCTCGCATCGATGAGGAGGCTGGCCGCCCTTGCCGCGGACGTTCTCACCCTTCTCCTGGTCAATCTCCAGCTGCGCCGGCAGATCGACGACCTGTCCGCCCGGGACACCCAGACGGGCTGCTTCAACCAGCGCTACCTGGACGAAACCCTGGCCCGGGAATTGAAAGTTTCCCAGCGAACGGGCCGCCCCCTCGCTCTCGTCCTGATGGACATCGACCATTTCGGGCTCTTCACCGAAGCGTACGGCCACGGAGCCAGCGCCCTGGTTCTCCGGAACGTCGGGAATTTCCTCCGGGAGCACATCCGGGAAGTGGATATCCCGAGCCGTTACGGCGCCGACGAGTTCGCCCTCCTCCTCCCCGGCACGAACCTCGAAACGGCCGTCCGCAGGGCGGAAAACCTCCACTCCATGATGCGGGACCGGTCCCAGCAGGACGGCCACGGCCACATGCGGCGGGTCACCCTCTCCATGGGGATCGCCGCCTTTCCCGACCAGGGGGAAACCCTGTGCGATCTCGTGGAGGCGGCGAAAAAGGCTCTCAGAAAGGCCAAGGAAACGGGACGGGACCGGATCGTCTCCGGGAACGGGTGAAACGGGTCCCGGAAAGACGCCGCCGATCCGCCTCCGGCATCAGGAAGGAAGAGGCCGCCGGCGGGTCTCCATTTCCCCGCGCCCGGGGATTCCCGCCCTTCCCCCCGGGCGAAGGCATACCCGGGAGGCCGCCCAGGCGCCGAGATCGAGGCTCTCCTCCAGGCTCCGCCCCCGGAGCACCCCGAAAATGAAGCCGGCATGGAACACGTCCCCGCAACCGGTGGTGTCCACCGCCGCTACGGGATAGGCGGGTCTTTGGATCTCCTTCCCGCCGAAGGAGGCCGCATACCCTTTTTCCCCGAGGGTCACCGCCGCGAGCCGGGGCCCCAAGTCCCGGATCCTGCGGCAGGCCTCGAGGGGGTCGTCCCGTCCCGCCAGTTGCCTTCCGAAGGTTTCGGAGGCGATGAAGAAATCGGAAAGGCGGGCGATCTCGACCATTCCCTCCCGGAGGGTCCCGCCGTCCACGACCACGGGAATGTTCCCTTCCCTCGCCTTTTGCGCGGCGTGAAGGGCGGCCTCGACGAAAAGCCCGTCCGTGTGGAACAGCCGCGCCCCCGAAAGGGCCTCCAGGTCCACCTCCTCCGGCTTCAGGGGTTCCCCCCCGGGCCGCTCCCAGAAAATGGTCCGTCTTCCCCCGGGGGATTCGGCGGCGATGAAGGCGAACTGGGAGGCGCCCCCCTTCCGCCGGATGACGCCCTTCGTGTCGATCCCCTCCTCTTCAAGGGACCGCACGATGACGGGGCCGAAGGCGTCGTCCCCCACGACTCCGGAAAAGCGGCAGGAAAGGCCCCACCGGGAGAGGGCCGCCAGGGCCGTGGCCACCGGCCCGCCGCCCTGGATCGTCAGGTCGAAGAATTCCTTCTTGATCCCCGGCGGCGGGAATTCCCCGATGCGGCCGATGTAATCCAGGGAGCACTGGCCGAGGCCGAATACGTCGCATCCCTCCATGGGACCGGGACCTGTCAGAGAATTCCCAGTTCCTTCCCGAGAGCCTGGAAGTTCTTCGGGAATTCGGGCTGGAAATTGAGATAGAAGGGCACGGGATACCGGGCGCCCACCTTGCTTCCCGCCTCTTTCAGCCCCTGGACGAACCGGGCAAGGGTTCCCCCGGGCAGGGCGAAGACCATCTCGTCGTCCTGGGTCAGGGAAAAGACCCGGTCCCCCATGCCCGGCACGGCCATCCGGGGCGCCTGTTCCCGGAAGGGGGCGATGAGGTACTCGCTGCACTCCACCTTCCCGCCGAAATGGCCGGCCACCCGGACGCCCTCGAACCAGGACCAGGCCTGGGCAAGCCGCATCACCTGGGCGGGATTGCCGTACACCAGGACCACGTCGGGCGCCATGACACTCTTCGAAAGGGGGGAAAACAGAAGGGCCCCGTACTCTCCGGGATTCAACCGGAAGAGATCGGACGCCTCCTTCCGGCCGGCCTCCTCGTTGCGGGAGTAGTTCCCTTCACAGAAAAGTCGCGTCAGCGAGGCGGCGGGATCCTTCGCCCCGCTCATGCCGAAGGCGATGGACGCCGGCACGCAGACGAGATCCTCCTTCGTAACACCGACCGCGGTCCCGTAGAGGCGGGCCATGGTCACCACCTGGCACAGGGCCATCCTCTTTCCAAAGGTTTTAAGGGGTCTCCGGGTCTTCTCCGGAAAGTCGCCTTCCCCTTTCAGAAAATTCACGGACACGGGGAGCGTCCTGAGGCGAAGGCTGTTGCTCAAAAAATCGGATGCTTCCGGGTAGCGGATGTCTTCCATGTTTGTCCCTCCCTTTTTCATGGCTTCGGGAAAAAAATCCCATGCCGCCCCTTCAGGGCCGGCGGACCGGCACGTTTCGATGCCACCGTCACCGGGGCTGAAGCCCCGGACTACGTTTAAAACCTCATCGCCCGCGGAAACGATCACCATGGAGAGGCACGGGACGGTTTTGGAGGCGAATAAGCGCCTTTTCGCCCACGGTTCCTTTCGAGGCGGAACGCCCGCAACACCGCTCCGAAGCCCGAAGGGCGCGTTTGCGGTGTTGCAGTGGAGCAAGAAAATTGGAACCGTCGAAAAGCGCTTCCTGAGCCGAAAAATCGTCCGCGACCCCCCCGGGGAACCGCCCCATCGACCCGTCGCCCCTGTTGACGGCTTCGGGAAAAGTGTCGTCTACAGGCCGATCGGCGGGGTTTCCCTCGGATAGGTCACGACGAACCCGATGGAGATCTCCTTCGTTTCCCCCGGCTTCAACTCGAACTCCCAGAGATCAACCCCCTCCCGATCCTGATGGTTCTTCTCCTTCGGTTCCGGCGACAGCCGGACGTCCTTCACTTCCAGCCGGTCCGTCCGCGACACGGGCACGGCGTCGAGAACGCGGAGGGTCACTGGTTTCCTTTTCAGGTTTTCCATCCGGATCGCGTAGGCCAGTTCCCGGACCACGGTCCCCCGCTCCACGCGCCCGAAGTAGGTCTCCCGGACCTTGTCGGATGTCTTCGTCCGGGTGACCTTGACCTCCCGGTCCGCCCCGAGGTTGAAATCGAAGGCTTCCCCCGGTTGCTTCTCCTTCAGGAGCGTCTTCCCCACGTAGCGGCCGCCGAAATAGACGTTCATCGGGCCGGCCAGGATCTCTCCGTCCCCCTTTGCCCGGCAGACGAGAAACGTGAGCGGATTTTCCCGGGGGACCGCGAGATGGAAGAACGATCCCTCCACCTTCCGCGTGAGGAGCGGGAGAAGGGTTTCCTTGTCCCTGGACTCGACGTCCATCGGCCGGGGAAACCGGTACTCGAAGGAAAGGGCGCTCTCGGACCTTTCCGCCTCGGCGAAACCGGCCTCCTCCGCAGGCGCTTCCGCTTCCTCCTTCACGGCCGCCATGGGCGCCGTTGCTTTCATCCTCCGGTCCAGGTACAGGCCCTTGGCCTCACCCGCTGCCGGCGGGCGCGGAATGTCCAGGATCCAGGGGGCTATTTCCGGAATGCCGACCCCCTTCAGCGGAACGACGTTGGACACGGAAAGGTCCACCCCGTTCCAGTCCTCCCCTGTCTTCTGGAGGATCGTGGAAAACATCGCCAGATCGACGGCGTCGAGGGCAAGGGGAACGGAAACCCGGTACAGGGGGCCCCAGAAGGCGTTGCGGACCAGGTAGCCCGCCTCCACGCGGATCTTCTGGCTCTTCGTCCCCCGGAAGAGGACTTCGATCACCTTGCGCACCTTCCGCGCCGGACGGCGGATCGTTCCCAGTTCCTCCTCCAGCGCCTTGATCTTCCTGGCCAGGTCGTCCAGTTCCCCGTCCAGGGCCGCCCTCTTTTTCGTCAACTCGTCGAAACGGGTGCCCAGGAAGGCAAGGGCACCCTGCAGGTCCTCCATTTTCGGGAAGGACGTCTTGAGGTCCCGGGGGACCTGGACGCCGGCGAAGTCGACCACCGATTTCAGAAAGGCCTCCTTCTTCGCGAGCACCTCCTTTTCATCGATGAGCGCCCGTTCCTTCCGGTGAAGGTCGCGGATTTCCGTTTCCAGGGTCCGGATCTTGTCCTGGACCGGTTCGGCGACGGGAATTTCCTTGTACTGGACGGCCAGGATCTGCCCCTCGCCGAACACCTTCGCCGTGACGGAATCGGGGTCCACCCGGAAGGCGTCCAGGGAAAGACGGATCTCGCTCAGGCCCTGGGGGACCTCGAGTTCCGCCACCCGGGTGACCATGGCCTGGTCGCTGAACAGAACGACCTCCCGGATCCGCGACGGAACCTCGCCGGCCCCAAGGACCGGGCAAGCGGCCAGAAGAAAAAGAAGGATCAGAAAAGCCGCCGGTATTTTTTTCATGGATCGACCCCCTTTCATGGACAATGAACCTGGAACAAAGCCAGGACACGCTTTTTCGAAGGGCAACGGGAAATGCTCCGGTTGCGGGGCGAACGAATTCCGGGGACCGGGCCGTCAGGGATTGAGGGCGGTCACTTTCCTGATGATCCCCGCCCCGCCGTCTTCGTCGGAGAGGACTTCAAACCCGGCGTCCCGGATGAGTTCCACCGTTCGGCGATTGATGTGGGGTCCGATCAGGGAGCTGATCAGCGGGTCCAGCAGGTCCATGACCGGTCCGGCAAGGGAATTTCCGCTTCGGACGTGCTCCAGGAACAGGGCCGTTCCCCCCCGTTTCAGGACACGCCGGATTTCCCCGAGCCCTGCCCGGGGATGAAGTACGGAGCAGAAAACGAAGGTGGAAACGGAAGTGTCGAAGGTCTCCCCGGGGAAATCCATCCGCTCGACGTCCATGACCCGGAGGACGGGACGGATTCCCAGGGCCCGGGCCTTCGCCCTCGCCCGTTCCAGCATCCCGGGGCTTACGTCGATCCCCGTGAGATCCGCGCCGGCGGGATAGCAGGACAGGTTCTTCCCCGTTCCCACGCCGACCTCAAGAATCCGGCCCCGCACCCGGGAGAGGAGATCCTTCCTCAGCCGCGAGAAAGAGAGCCCCTCCATGGGGGATTCCATTACGTCGTAAAACCGGGCGATGCGGTCGTATTTCCGCCGGACCCTGTCGGAATTCACGAACCGCCCCCTCTTCCGCGATGCTGGCCCTCCCTTTCCGTCTTCTTCTCGCGGATCCGGGCCTCCCGCCGCGCCCGAGCCTCCCCGTTCCGGCGGATCTCCACCGTCCCTTCCAGCGCCAGAGGCGGAACCTCCACGGGTTTTCCCGCAGGGTCCAGGGCGACGAAGGTCAGATAGGCCGACGCGGTGTGGCGGACCTCCCCGGTGAAGAGATTTTCCGATTCCACCCGGACGCCGACTTCCATGGAACTTCTGCCCGCCAGGTTCAGGCTGGCCTTCAGGGTCAGCAGATCTCCCACGAACACGGGATGGTGGAAATCCAGCCGGTCGATGGACGCGGTGACCACGTTTGTCCGGGCATGACGGACGGCGACGGCCCCTGCCGCCGTATCGATCAGCTTCATGATGACCCCCCCGTGGACGTTCCCCGCGGGATTGGCGTCCTGGGGATTCATCTGCTGCGCCATGACGACGCTCGTGCCGCCCACCGTTTTTTCCTTCATCGGTTCACCTCGAATCGTTCAGGGTCCGTTCCGGCATGTTCGTCTCCGCCGGTCTGTCCGCTCCCGGGATCGCCCGGGAGATCCTCCAGGTTCATCGGTTCCGCCGCCCCGACCGCCAGGCTTTCCTCCAGAAGGGAGCGGAGGTTCGGGGTCATGTAAATCCCGTTCAGCTCGAACCGCTTCAGAGCGCCGAGGAAGAGGCCGATCCGTTCCAGCCTGCCCGTCCTCCTGTCCACGAGGAGGTGAAATTCCCCGTTGACCCTGCACAGTCCTCCCGTCATGCCGGGGTTCATCTTCTGAAGGTTCTCATAACGGACACGGATCCCCAGTCTTCCCGCAAGTTCCTCGAGCTGTTCCAGGAGGCGGCTTTCCCCCATGTCTTTCCTCAAAACGGTTTTTTCCCTTTATAGCCCATCCCCGGTTTTTCGTCAAAAACTGGAAGCGTGCCTCCTGCGGCACGTCCATGCCCGCGGCAAGGAGGACCTAAACGCGCGGACGCCCCCCATGATCCCGTTTCCCGTCGCAAAAACTTTTTCGACGTCGATGCGTGGAGGGTGCCGCCGGCGGAAATCTCCGGATTCGAAGGCGCTTCACGTCCTCAAACGGGTCCTTTTGTCGACGGCCCGCTTCAGGCGGCCGAGGGCCTGCTCGAGCAGAACCCTCGGACAGGCGATGTTCATCCGGACGAACCCCTCTCCCCCCTTCCCGAAAAGGCTCCCCTGATCCACCCGGACCTTCGCCTCCTCGATCCAAAAACGTTCCAGGCGGAGGGGCTCCATTCCGAGCCCACGGCAGTCGATCCAGACCAGGTAGGTCCCCTCCGGAGCGACCACGCCGATCCGGGGAATGCCGGAGCGGATGAAGTCCATCAGAAAACGGAGGTTCCCGCCGATGTAGGCCAGAACCTGCTCGAGCCAGGATTCCCCCCGGTCGTACGCAGCCTCCAGGGCGGCGATGCCGAACGGCCCGACCCCCAGAAAACCGGTACGGCCCAGGGTTTTCTCGAACCGGGCCCGGAGCCCCTCGTCGGAGATGACGATGTTGGATGTGTGGAGTCCGGCGAGATTGAAGGTCTTGCTTGGAGCGGTGCAGATGCAGGCGTTCCCTGAAAGACGGCCGCCGATGGTTCCGAAGGGGGTGAAACGGTGTCCCTTGTGAACGATGTCGCCGTGGATTTCATCGGACACGACGAGGACGCCCCGCTCCCGGCACAGCGTCCCGAACCGGACAAGTTCGCCGTGCGTCCACACGCGGCCCACGGGATTGTGGGGATTGCAGAGAATCGCCATTTTCAGAAGGGGGTCGGCGGTTTTCTCCCTCAGATCGTCGAAATCCATCAAATAACGGCCGCCTTCGAGAACCAGCGGGCTTTCCAGGATCTTTGCGCCGTTGTTCCGGACGGCCGAATGGAACGGGTAATAGACGGGCGGCTGGATCAGCACCTTCTCCCCCGGGGCGACGAAGGTCCGGATGAGGAGATTGAGTGCCGGCACCACCCCGGGCGTGGCGCAGATCCACTCGGGTGCAACCTTCCATCCGTGCCGCCTTCCCATCCAGCGGACCACGGCCCCGGCATAGGACGGGGGTTTTTCCGTGTAGCCGAAGATCCCGTGACGGGCCCTGGCGACCAGGGCCTCCACCACCGGCGCGGGGCAGGGAAAATCCATGTCGGCGATCCACAGGGGCAGGATCCCGTCGTTCCCGAAAAGCAGGTCTTTTTTCCTCCACCGGAGGGGATTCCCGGCGTCCTGGACGAACTCCCATTTCACCGAATGGGTTCCCCTGCGCTCGACGACACGATCGAAGTCGTATTTCATGGCGTTTCGGCCTCCTTCCCTGGGGGTCATCACTGAACGCAGTACCCCGCCACTCTCCACAGGCCGTCTCCCTCGAGCACGGCCAACAGGATCTCGACGGCGGCTTTGTGACGTTCGCAAGCCGTTTCGAACGCGATCAGCACGTACCTCCCGTCAGGCATGCCGGGGAAGTCCGCTTCACATGCGGTCTCGCGGATTCTTCGGGACAGGACCTTTCCCAGAGGGTCCCGGACCGTCCGAAGCAGGGCGTCCCAGTCATCCCTCCCGATGGACGACCGGAAAAAAGACGCCGCCTCGTCCCAGCTTTCCCCGTATTTCCCCGAATCGACAAAGGCGATCCATCGCTTCGAGGCGGCAACGGCCCCGCCGTCCCTCCCCGTGACAGACGCCGTCAACAACATCGCCGAAACAAGGACGGCAGATACGATGATTCTCACGGATATCCGGCTTTTTTGCGTCATCCCGCCTTTCCCTCCTTTTCCCTTTTTTCCCGTGCCCTTTGGAAGGATATCAACCCGTTCCCCGTATGATGGAGCAAACAGCATGCCAGACACTATGTCATTGATTACAAACACTATATTGGATCATAACCGGACAGGACGGCATCCCCGTTGGCGGGCCGGGGTTGGCAGTTGCCGATCCGGCCCGCACCCGCGAACGGGCGCGGGCCGTCCCGATCCCATTCTTTCCTTGACTTTCCCCGGGGAAAACGGGATTTCAGAATTGACAAGGAGAGGATCGCGGCGATATGGATCGAAATCGGCGGAATGCCCCGGCAGGGGAACGGCATGGAAACCGGGAGGTTCGAACCCCTTCCGTGCGGGTCATGACCTTCAATCTCCGTTTCGACAACCCCGCCGACGGCGCCCGGGCCTGGTCCTTCCGGAAGGACCTCGTTGCCGCCGTGATCCGCCGGCACCGCCCCGCGCTCCTGGGAACGCAGGAGGGTCTCACAAGACAGCTTTCGGATCTCGGGAACGCCCTTCCGGAATACCGCATCCTCGCATTCGGGCGCGTCGTCGACGACACTTCCCAGTACCCCACCCTCTTCTACCGGTCCGGGGACCTGGAAGCGCGGGACGGGGGGGGATTCTGGCTTTCCCGAACGCCCTCGATTCCCCTCAGCAGCGACTGGAACAGCGCCTTTCCCCGGATGATGAGCTACGGAACGTTCCGGCACAGGGCTTCGGGAAGGATCTTCCTGGCCGTCGTGACCCACCTGGATCACGCAAGCCCGGAAGCCCGGTTCGAGCAGGCGGCGATCATCTCCCGGTGGATCCGCGGCCGTAAGGAACCGGTGCTCGTCATGGGCGACTTCAACGACAGCCCCGGTTCGGCGGTCCACGGGCTCCTCACGGGCGAGGAAACGGGACTCCGGGACACCTGGCAGGCCCTGGGAAACGGGGAAGGCCCCCAGGCCTTCACCCGTCACGATTTCGAAGGGATTCCCAAGGCGGCACGGATGGACTGGATTCTTGCGGGACCGGGCTTCGACGTCGTCGACGGACGGATTCTCAGGGACCACGAAGGCCCCCTGTTCCCCTCGGACCATTTTCCCTACGAAGCCGGTCTCGCACTCCGGGAACGGCGCGGCGTCCCGGACATCCCTTGATTCCGCCGGAATCGAATGTTATAGAAGCAGGATCATTGAAGGAAAGGAGCACCCGACCATGACCTCCGCCACAGGAAAGGAAGCCCTGAGACAATCCCTTTTTCCCGGGGGAATCCCCAGGCTCTGGTGCCCCCTTCTCACCCATTACGACGACGGCGGAAACATCGACCTTCCCCGGATGAAAGCGCATTTCCACCACATCTCCCCCTGGGTGCGGGGATTCCTCATTCCCGGGACGACGGGGGACGGATGGACCCTGGACGACGGGGAAACGGAAACCGTCGTCCGGTTCGCCCTGGACATGGCCCGGGAGAACGACAGCCGGATTCTCATCGGCGTCCTGAGAAACGACACCGAAAACGTCCTCGGGCTCATGGACCGGATCTTCGGCATTCTCACGGAAGTCACCGGCAGGAAGGAACCGCTCGCCGTATTCCGGGAGGCCCGGGTCGCCGGATTCACCGTGTGCGCGCCGAAAGGGAAGGACCTCGGCCAGGAGGAGATTCTCCGGTCCCTCTTCCGCGTGGCGGACAAGGGGCTCCCCACGGCCCTCTACCAGCTCCCCCAAGTCACGGAAAACGAGATCGCGCCGGACACTTTCGACCGGCTCTGCAGGTCTTTCGGAAACATCCTCTTCTTCAAGGATTCCAGCGGCGGGGATCGGGTCGCCCGGTCGGCCCGGGAGCGGGAGGGAATCTTTTTCGTCCGCGGCGCCGAGGGCAACTACTGCCACTGGCTCCTGGAGGCGGGGGGCCCCTATGACGGATTTCTGCTCAGCACGGCAAACTGTTTCGCCCCGGAACTCGCCGCGGTGATCGAATCCACGGAGCGGGGAGACATTTCCTCCGCTTCCGAGTTTTCGGAGGCCGTCACCGCCGTGTTCGGAGAAGTGTCGGGCCTCGTTTCCGGAATCCCCTCGGGCAACGCCTTCACCAACGCGAACAAGGCCATGGACCACTTTTTCGCCCGGGGAAGAAAGGCGCCGGCGAACCGGGGCCCCGTCCTCCACGGAGGGCTCCGGATTCCCGGGGACATTCTCGAAAAAACCGGGGAAATTCTTCTCCGGGCGGGGTTCCTCCCCGAAAGGGGGTACCTGGAACCCGCGCTGGAAGGGAAGGAATGACCGGTGGACTCTCCGAAAAACCGCCCCGGTCCCCGGGATCTCTGAGGCTTCTCGGGCCCTTTTTCGTGGAGAACCGGAATCCGGTCCTCCTGGGAGCCCTTTCCCTCATCCTCGTCGATTTCCTGCAGCTCTACATCCCCCGGATCATCAAGAGGGTCGTCGACGATCTTACCCTGTACCGGGCGACGGGACGGGACCTTCTCCTGTACGCCCTTTCCATCCTGGCCGTCACCGCGGTCATAGTCTGTCTCCGTTACGTATGGCGGCGGTGCCTCATCGGCCTTTCGAGGAAAGTGGAGGAGGGCCTCCGGAACCGTCTGTTCTCCCACCTCCAGACCCTCTCCGATACCTATTTCGGCCGCGTCAGGACGGGGGACCTCATGGCCCACGCCACCAACGACATCGGGAGCATCCGGATGGCCACCGGCATGGGTCTCGTCGCGCTCATCGACTCGGTGGTCCTCGGCTCGGCGGCCATCGGCTTCATGATCTACATCAATCTCCGCCTCACGCTGTACGTCCTCCTGCCCATGATCCTCGTCGTCTTCGGCACCCGGATCTTCACGAAAAGGATGCACGCCCTGTACCAGACCGTCCAGGCCTCTTTTTCGGACCTGACGGAAATCGTCCGGGAGCGGTTCAACGGGATCCGGATCGTGAAGGCCTACAACCGGGAGGAGGCGTCCCGCGGCATTTTCGGACGGGCGTCCCGCGATTTCGTCGCCAAAAGCCTCCGCCTGGTGCGGATCACCGGGGCCTTCTTCCCCATGATGATCCTTTTTTCCAATCTCAGCCTCACCCTGGTGCTCCTTGCCGGCGGCAGGGACGTCATCGCCATGACCATCAGCCCCGGGGATTTCGTCGCCTTTATCAGCTATCTCGCCATCCTCACCTGGCCCATGATGGCCACCGGCTGGGTGATCAACCTCCTCCAGCGGGGCCGGGCGTCGCTGGACCGGATCAACCGGATCCTCGAGGAGAAACCGGAGATCGCAGACGGGCCGCTGTCCCCCTCCCCTTTGCCCCGCTTCGAGCGGATCGCCCTGGAGGGGGTGTCCTTCTCCTTCGGAAACGGGGGACCGCCGGTTCTCCGGGACGTGAACCTGGCCGTCGGGAAAGGAGACCTGATCGGCATCGTCGGCCCGCCGGGAAGTGGAAAATCGACCCTTCTTTCCCTTCTCCCGAGGCTGTACGATCCCTCGGAGGGAACCATCCGCGTCGACGGGATCGACATCCGGACCATGAAAACCGGGGCGCTCCGGGCGGGGATCGCCTTCGTCCCCCAGGAGCCCTTCCTGTTCGCCGGGACGATCCGGGACAACCTGCTTCTGGGAAACCCCCTGGCGCCGGAACGGGAAATCCGGAAGGCCGTCGAGATGGCGATGCTTTCGGAAACCGTCGAGGCATTCCCCGAGGGGCTGGAAACGGTCGTGGGCGAGAAAGGCATCGTCCTTTCGGGGGGCCAGAAGCAGCGGATCGCCCTCGCCAGGGCCTTCCTGAAGGATGCGCCCGTCCTCGTCCTCGACGACCCCACGAGCCAGCTCGACATGGAGACGGGAACGGCGGTCGTGGAAACCGTCCGGTCCCTCGCGGGGAACAAAACCGTCTTCCTGGTGTCACACAGGCTTTCGGCCGTGCGGTCCGCCGACAGGGTCCTGGTCATCGAAAACGGGAGGATCGCCGCGTCGGGAACCCACGGGGACCTGATCCGGCGGGGCGGATATTACGAGACGACCTTCCGGTACCAGGAAATCGAGGAGACCGACTATGGGCGGTGAGCGAAGATCCGTGGAGGACGAGAGCCTCTCCAGGGCCTACGACGTCACCCTGCTCCGGGATCTGTGGCCCTTCATCCGCCCCTACCGGGGAGCGCTGGCCGCCGCGGTGCTCCTCGTCATGGCCATCACCTTCCTCGACCTCGCCCTGCCCTACGTCACCAAGACGGCCATCGATCGGTACATCGTCCCGGTGGAGGCCCCGGCCGCCCCGGGTGCCTCCGGCGGGGGGAATCCGAGCGGCAGGGACCTCGTCGTGTCCCTCGCCGACCCGGGGGCGGCGGAAATCGTGGACCGGTTCCCCGGTTCCTTCCGGAAGGATGGGGACAAGGCGCGGATTTCCCTGGAGGAGGCGGGCCGGCTCCCCCGGGAGGACCTTCTTTCCCTCCGGAAGGGCGACCTGCGGGGCGTCCGGTCCATGGCCCTTTTGTTCCTCGGCCTCGTGATCGCGGGATTTTTCCTGAACTTCGTCCAGGTCATGATCATGGAGTACGCCGGACAGCGGATCATGCACGACCTCCGCTTCCGGATCTTCACCCACATCCAGAACCTGTCGGTCTCCTTCTTCAACCGGAACCCCGTCGGCCGTCTCGTCACCCGGGTGACGAACGACGTCCAGAACATGAACGAATTCTTCACGTCCATCATCGTTTTCGTCTTCAAGGACCTTTTCCTCCTCGCCGGGATCACCGCCGTCCTTTTCCACATGAACTGGAAACTGACCCTCATCGTCTTTTCCATCGTCCCGCCGCTGGCCCTGACGGCCGTCTTTTTTTCCACCCGGGCGAGGAACGTCTTCCGGGAACTCAGGACGAGGACCGCCGAGATCAACACGAGGATGTCCGAGACCATCCAGGGCATCCGGGTGATCCGGCTTTTCAACCAGGAGGGAGCGAACGAGGCGTCCTTCCGCGATCTGAACCACCGATTCTATCTCGCCGGGGTGAGACAGATCCATCTGTTCGCCCTCTTCATGCCCATCATCGACCTCTTCGGTTCCGTCACCATCGCCCTGATCGTCTACTTCGGCGGGGGAGACGTCATCAGGAACACGATCACCCTCGGTTCGCTCGTGGCGTTCATCTCCTATCTCCGGATGTTCTACATGCCCGTCCGGGACGTGGCGGAAAAATACAACATCATGCAGGACGCCATGTCCTCGGCGGAACGGATCTTCCAGATCCTGAAAAACCGGGACCTGGAACCCCTCCGGGAGAAGGAGGAGGAAGGCGGCGAAGGAATCGGGGACATCGAGGCCCGGGGGCTCACGTTTTCCTATGTCTCCGGGGAACCCGTTCTCGAGGGTGTGTCCTTTCGAATCCGCAGAGGGGAAACGGCGGCCTTCGTCGGACCCACCGGTTCGGGCAAGACGACGATCATCAACCTTCTGGCCCGGTTCTACGAGCCCGGGCCGGGGGAAATCCTGGTGAACGGAAGGGACATCCGCGAATGGGATCTCGCCGCCCTCCGCTCGAGGATGGCGCTCGTCCCCCAGGATCCCTACCTCTTTTCCGGGACCATCCGGGAAAACATCGTCCAGGGAAACGGGCACGTGACCGATGAGGTCCTCCTGGACATCCTCGAGGCCTCCAACCTGAGGCCTCTCGTCGAAAAGCTCCCGGAGGGGCTGGAGAAAGTCCTTCCCGAGGGAGGGGGAAGCCTCTCGAGCGGCGAGCGCCAGCTGATCTCCATTGCCCGGGCCTTCGCCCGGGGACCCGACCTGATCATCCTGGACGAAGCCACGTCCTACATCGATTCGGAATCGGAAAAGAAGGTCCAGGACGCCCTTGCCAACCTCATGCGGGGCAGGACCTCCCTGATCGTCGCCCATCGCCTGTCCACGGCGCGGCGGGCCGACCGGATCTTCGTGCTTCAGAAGCACCGGATCGTCGAAGCGGGGACCCATGAGGAACTCATGGCCCGGAAGGGATTTTACCACCATCTGTACAGGCTTCAGGGAGAAGGGCGGGTGAAGTGAGGGGTCGGATTGCCTGAACGGGGATTCATGGGTCCACCGGCCCTGAAGGGTAGGACTACAGGGAAATTCCACCGTTCCCCGGCTTGACAGACGAAGGGAAAGCCTCCATGATTGCCTGAAAACCGCTCCCCCGCGCCGGGAGGAAAGAACGCGGCCCGAAGGGGAACCGAGACACGGAAGGAGTCGGAACCATGGAAAAAATATCCATCGACCGGAACGCTTTCCTTTACCCCATGCCTGTCGTCCTCGTAGGCACCAAATCCTCCGGACAGGTCAATTTTCTCACCGTGGCCTGGGTGTCCCGGGTCAACTACACCCCCCCGCTCATCGCCGCGGCTCTGGGCAAAACCCATTTTTCCAGCGCGGGCATCAAGGAATGCGGCGAGTTCAGCGTCTGCATCCCCGGAAAGGACCTTCTGGAAAAAGTGGACTGCTGCGGCCTCGTCTCGGGAAAGCGGGCCGACAAGTCGGGGCTTTTCGACATCTTCTACGGGGAGCTGGGATGCGCTCCCATGATCTCCGGGTGCCCCCTGTGCATGGAATGCCGTCTCCTCGAGACCGTCGACCTCCCGACCAACAACCTTTTCATCGGGGAGATCCTCTCCGCCTGGACGGAAGAACGCCATCTCACCGACGGCAAACCCGACATCCGGAAAATGGAGCCGCTCACGCTGACCATGCCGGACAACCGCTACTGGTCGGTGGGGGAAACCATCGGGAGGGCGTGGCATGACGGGAAGGGCCTGCTTCCCCGGCTGAAGGGAAAGAAGACCTAGGACCCGGCGGGATTCCCCGGCGCGACGGCATCCCGGACGGCCCGGCGGACGTCGGCGATGGCTTCCCGGATGAAGTCCCCCATGGCAAGGCTCATCGCCCGGGCGAGGTCGTCCGGGTTCCCCTCCGCCATGGGACTCGAGAACCGGTATTCCTTCTGAAAGAGCACCCGTTTCGTCGGGTCCGATCTGCGCAGATCCAGAAGGGTGAGGGTTGTATGGAGGACCGCTCGGGCGCGGCCGTCCTCCCGCCTTTCGCAGAACTCGCCGATGCCCCCCTCCAGGACGAACCACGCCGCGCTCCGGTCCCGGCAGGAGAACACCGCCCGGAAAATACCGCTGTCCCGGAGATCCCGGAGGAAGAGGTCGGTGACCATGTCCTCCGGACTCACCCGCCAGCGGTGGCCTGTGTAGGCGCTTTGCAGGCGGGGTCTTTCCCGGATGACCATGTCGGGACCGCTGAAAGCGCGGGCGGCGGAGAACCGCTCAACCTTCAGGGCCGCGTCGAGGACGTCCGTCTTTTCGAACACGGGCGCCGGATACTCGAGGACATGGGATTCCGGCGGGACATACGCCTTCCCAGGAATCGAGCACCCCGTCGCCCCGAGAATCAGGACGACCGGCAGCACCCCGGAAAGACCGGTCCTCCTTCCCCGCCGATCCCCGACAACGCCTGTTTTCATATCCCGTCCCCCCGTTTCATTCGCCTGCCGGCGGCCCGCCGAAAAGCAGGTCGGACGGCCTGTCATAGAGCCGCTCGAGAAGGCGGTCCAGGGTCTCCGAGGCCCTCCGGAGGTTCTCGCCCGCCGCCTCCATGTCATATCCCACAAGCCTGGACCGTTCCTCCAGCGTCCCCAGGAGGAGATCCGCCTTTCCCGAGGCTTCCTCCAGCTTCATGGCCTTCAGTTCCTTTTCCGCCGCCGCGGCGAGGCTGCGGATTTCCGCCAGGGTTTTCCGGGCCTCCTCCAGGGTTTCCTCCACAAGACCCCGCCGGGACACGTCCTCGACCCGCCCGACGACCCGGTCCAGGCCCGCCGTCAGGGACTCCAGGTTTCGCAGGATGGCGTCCGTCCGTTTCCCCGAAAGAAGCTCGTCCGTGGACCGCGCCAGGGATTTCACGCGTTCCGCGATGCCCTCGAAATCGATCTTCTTCAGTTTTTCCACGACCTCGTCGGCCCCGGAAAGGAACCTCCTGATCTCGGAAGGCTGCGAGGGAATGATGGGGTACTCGGAAGGGAAGGGAATCTCCGGGGAAAGATCCGGTTTTCCCGGGTCCCTGCGGTTCAGTTCGACGAACACGATTCCCGTGATGCCCGCCGCCTTCAGCGTGGCCACCATCGTTTTTTCCGGATCGGCCCTGAGGTCGATTTTCATGACCACCTCGATGAGCCGGTTGTCCGGGGCGACCCGGATTTTCTCCACCCGGCCCACGTCGACCCCCCGGTACTTGACGCTCGAATCCGCCTGAAGGCCCTGGACGGACTCGTCGAAATACGCCGCGTAGGTCTCGCCGGTCTGGGAATAGCGGGACACGCCGAGCCAGAAGACGAAAACGAAGCCGATGGACACCCCGATCAGGACGAAAAGCCCGATCATGAAGTGGGAAGACGCGTCTTTCCTCATTCCCCGACCTCCTCCGGTTTTTCGTCCGGAACCGCCCGGTGGAGGAACCTGGCGACCCGTCCGTCCACGGCGTCCCGCTTCATTTCCCGGGGATCGCCCTCGGCAAGGATTCCCCGGGCGCCCCGGTCGAGCAGGATGATCCTGTCGGCAAGGTTGAAAAGAGAGGGCAGGTCATGGGACACCATGATCATGGTCGATCCCACGGCGGAACGGATCCGGCGGATGAGAATCTCCAGTTCGGCGGACGTGACCGGGTCCAGGCCGGAAAAAGGCTCGTCGAAGAAAAGAATCCCGGGATCCAGGGCCATGGCCCTTGCCAGGCCGGCCCTTTTCTGCATCCCGCCGGACAGTTCAGCGGGGTAACGGTCTTCGAGCCCCCCCAGGTTCACCATGGCGAGTTTCGCCCGGACGATCCGGTCGATCCACGGGGCCGGCAGGTCCGTGTATTCCCGGAGGGGCAGGGCCACGTTCTCCCCCAGGGTCATGGAACCGAAAAGGGCTCCCGACTGGAAGAGAACCCCCATGCCGCTCCGGATCCTCCTCATCTGCTCCTCGCCCGCGCCGGTCACGTTCACGCCCTCCACCCACACCATTCCGGAGGCCGGTTTCAGAAGGCCGATCATGATCTTCAGGAGGGTGGACTTCCCGCACCCGCTTTCCCCGGCAATCGCGAAAATCTCCCCCCGGCGGACCAGGAATCCCACCTTTTCGAACAGAACGTCTTCTCCGAAACGGGCCGTGACATCCTCCACGATGAGAACCGGTTCCCTCCCGGCATTCTCTTTCCCTTCCGCCAACGAAGCCTCCTATCCGATATAGTGGAACAGAATGGCAAAGGCCGAATCGGCCACAATGATCAGAAAAATGGCGGCGACGACCGCCGACGTCGTGGATGCCCCGACGCCCTCGGCGCTCCGGCCGGCCTGGAAACCCCGCTGGCAGCCGATCGCCGCGATGATCACGGCGAAGACGAGGGATTTGACGAGGCTGGAAAAGACGTCAAAGAGCCCGATGCTTGCCATCGTCTCCCGAAGATAGGTGTGGACCGTCAGGTCCAGTCCCGTGATTCCGACGACGAGCCCGCCCGCGACGCCGAAAAAATCGGCATAGAGCGTCAGGAGGGGAACGACGAGGACCGCGGCGATCACCTTGGGAACGGTGAGAAACCGGACGGGCTCGAAGCCCATGGTCCTGAGGGCGTCCACCTCCTCGTGGACGATCATGGTCCCGATCTCCGCGGCATAGGCCGAGCCCGACCTTCCGGCCACGAGAATGGCCGTCATCATCGGCCCCAGCTCCTTTACCATGGCGATCCCCACGAGGGAAGCCACATACAGGTTCGCCCCGAACTGCCGCAACTGGAGAGACGACATGAAGGCCATGATCAGACCGAGGAGCAGGCTGATGAGGCCGACGATGGGAAGCCCGTCCACTCCCGCCCGCCGCATGTAATGAAGAACGTCGCCCCAGCGGACGGACCGGGGCCGGACCAGGCAAAAACCGACGGCCAGCGTAAGATCGCCCACAAAGCCCGTGACCCGCACGAAATCCCGGAAAAAAGCAACCGTTCCTTTCCCGATCTCCTCGACAAACCCCGGGTGACGGGCCGGCGGGACCGGCAGAACGTCGGGCTCCGAGGGCACCATGCCGAGGATCCCCTCCAGCATACCGGACGCCCCCCGGTATGCGAAAGGCAGGGACCGCTTCCGGCTTTCTCCTTCCAGTTCCCGGAAAAAGAGGGCCCCCGCCGTATCCACTTTTCGCAGCCCTGAGACGTCCACGAGGATCCCCGCCGGATTTTCCGTCGTCCAGAATTCCCGGAGCCGGGGAAGCAGCCCCCCCACGGTATGAACCGTCAGGGAACCGGAAAAGGAAAGGACCCGTTCCCCCGGGGAAACCCGATCCACCTGGAAGGAAACCTCCTCGCGCCCGGGAGGTCTCTCCTCCATTGCGGTCTTTCCCATGTCCCTCTCCAAAGGCATCCGTCACCCGTCGAATTCGAGGGCCAGAAACTCCTCCTCGGTGATCCCCCAGCGATCCGCCAGTTCACCGGAAAGAAATGTCAGGACGAGAACCCCCGCCGCCAAACCGTCTTCTCCGAGGGGAGCGGCCACGGCCATCAGCCTGCTCCCGTCCTGGAGGTACAGGCGGAAGGGAACGATCCTCCGCTGTTTCATGACCTTGCGGAACAGTTCGTACCGGGAAAAATAGATTCCCTTCCCCGATCCCCCCGGGGACGCCGCCGCCACGATCCCGTCGCCGTCCAGAACCCCCGCGGCGTACCGGTCCCGGTCCCTTCCCCGGGATATCTCGTTCCGGAATCCCTCGAGAAGGACCTGCAGGCCCGCCGTGTCTCCGGCCGTCAGGTCCCTGCGGACCGGTTCCACGCGGGAAAGGATCTCCCCCCGGATCAATCCCTGAAACGCCTTCGCGCGGTCGCTCGACCCGGGACCGGCGGAACAGGCGCCGATGAAGAAGAGAAAAATCCACAGAAAAGGACAAGGGAACTCCCTCGTGCCGCCGGCGGAAGCCGGCCGGCGCGGCGGTATTTCCCCGCCCGGGAAACCCTTTTTCCGGATCGTGAAGGCCGAACGGAAAACCATGAAAAATCTATAGCAGATCCGGCTCACGGGGAAAAGGGTCCTGTTCGACCTTTCCACGGGACGGGTTTCCGTGGAAACGATTCAAGGAAAGCATAAAAAAGACGCCGGAATTCCTTGAAACTTTCACCGTTCCGGTCTATGTTGAAGGCAGGAGGGGAGGTGGCATCGGCGAAGAAAGGAGGACGACTTCGGACATCACGAGGGTGCGTTCATGAAGGTACGGTACAAGCTCTGGTTTGAAGACGGGCGGGGAGTCCAGGTCCTGGGAGAGGGGCTCGTCCGCATTCTGGAACTGATCGAGGAGCGGGGATCCATCGTCGGCGCGGCGAAAGATCTGAAAATGTCCTACCGGGCCTGCTGGGGCAAGATCAAGGATATGGAACGGCGTATCGAAAAGCCGCTCATCGAACCCCACGTGGGAGGCGGGAAGAACCGGGGAACCGTGCTGACCGACGAGGCCAGGAAGCTGCTGCGGCAATACCGCCTGTTCGACAAGGAAGTGTTTGAAGTCATTCATAATCTCTTCCGCCGGCACTTTCACGGGGAGTGATCCGCCGTCCGGCCGGGTGATCCGGAAAGAAATCCGCCCGGGGCGCCTTGACGTTCCGGGAAGATCCCGGTAAGAAGATCGGGTGGGAGCGACGCCCGAAAGGAACGGAATCATGACCCCTCTCCTTTCCATCGTAGGAAAATCCAACACGGGAAAAACGACCCTTCTGGAAAGGCTGATTCCGGAATTGACGGCACGGGGATACCGTGTCGCCTCGATCAAGCACAGCCGTCACCCGTTCGACTTCGACCGGGAAGGGAAGGACAGCTGGAGGCATCGAAAGGCGGGGGCGCGGATCACAGTCCTTGCCTCCCCCGGGGAAGTGGCCCTCGTGGAAACGGTGGATCACGACCTCGAATACGAAGAGATGGCGGAGCGATACATCCGGGACGTGGACATCATCCTTGCCGAGGGAAGAAAGGGGAATCGTTTCCCGAAGATCGAGGTGTACCGCCCCGAAATTCACCCCGACCTCCTTTCCAGGGAGGACGGCAATCTCCTTGCAGTCATCACGAACGGGGAAACCGGAATGGACGTGCCCACCTTCCGTCCCGATGAGGTAAAAGCCATCGCGGACCTCGTGGAGGACCGCCTCCTCGGGGGCATCCGGACAAGATGAGCGAAATCGATCCCTTGAAAATCGTAAAATGGATCCTCATCGTCCTTGTCGCCGGATTCATCGGCCAGTTCGGAAAGATGCTGGCGACCCACATCCTCCAGAGGGTCAGGGCAAAGCAGGGGAAAAGCGGCTCCCCGGGAAAGGAACCGGCTCCCCGGGGAGAAGAGATGCCGGCCGGCGGGACCGCCGGGACGCCTGCCGTTCCCGCAAACCCGGCCGAGGATCCCAAGAAAATCGCGAAACAACGCAAGAAGGAGTTGAAGGCGCTTGCAAAAATAAAAAAGAAGGGAGCCGGGGGGAAGGAAGGAGGCGGCGGCAACGAAGCCCCCCCCGCGATGGAGACGGGAGATGAAACGGATCAATGAACGCGGTGACATCATTACGATTCTCATCCTGGTGCCCCTGTTCAGCGCCCTTGCCATCTGGGGGTGGACGGCTTACACGGGCGTGAAAACCATCCGGGACCTCCTGAAGGAGAACAAGAAGCTCCGGGAGGCCATCACCAACCTGACCCGGGAAGACCAGATCGGCTACGCCAAGGTGGTCCGGCAGGAAAGAAAGGGGGGAAGGCTGTTCACCACCCTCCTCTTCGTCGAAACCGCCCGGGACGACAAGCTCAAGCAGATCCTCCGGAAGGAATACACCGTCGAGGGGGATGTGATCCACTTCGACGCGCTCGTCGTCAAGTTTTCCAACCAGATGGTCCTGGACGGCAAGGAACGGGCGATGTATCTCTGGCGGCGGGTCTACGGGGAATACATGACCCCGAGCGAGGGATTCCCCATCGAAAGCGAGGGGGAGGAACCGGAACGGTACCGGGGTCTTCTGGAAAGACTTCCCATCCGGGACCGGGTCATGTTCTGGAGCGCCATCTGGGATCTCGCATCCAATCCGCAGAAACTGAAGGAACACAACATCGAGGCGATTTACGGGAACGTGGTGTACACCCGTCTCCGGGAGGGACTCATCTACGTGTTCAAAATCAGCAGTACGGGCCAGGTCTATCCGGAAACCGTCCCGGTGATGTAGGAACCCCCGGGTCGGGGCCTCCTGAAATCGTGCCGAAAAAAAGGCGGAAGGGGTGACCCCCTTCCGCCTTTTCCTTCTTCGGTTTCCGCCGCTTCGGTTCCTGATGAACCGCTGAAGGCGAAAACGCTTTTTTCAGATCGAACCGATCTTCATCCGCCACCCGAAGGGATCCTCTTTTTCGCCGTACTGGATCTGGAGGATCTCGTCGTAGAGTTTCCGGGTGAGTTCGCCGATCTTCCCGCCGCAGACGAGATGTTCCTTCCCCCTGTAATAGAGATTCCCCACCGGGGAGACGATGGCGGCCGTCCCCGAGGCGAAGACGTCCTTCAGGGTGCCCCGCTCGTTGGCCTTGAGGATCTCATCGATGGAAACGGGCCGCTCCTCCACGGAAATTCCCCAGTGCCGGGCAAGGGCGATGACCGAGTCCCGGGTGATGCCGGGGAGGATGCTTCCCGAAAGATTCGGGGTGACGAGGCTGTCGCCGATGTGGAAGAAGATGTTGCTCGTTCCCACTTCCTCCACGTACTTCAGCTCGACGGCGTCGAGCCAGAGGACCTGGGTATATCCCATGGCCTGGGCCTTTTCGCCGGCATAGAGACTGGCGGCGTAGTTGGCCGCCGCCTTGCAGTTCCCGATCCCCCCGCGGACGGACCGGACATAGTCCTCGCTGACGAAAATCTTCGTGGGTGCGAATCCCTGCGGATAGTAGGCACCCACGGGGCAAAGAATGATGTAGAAAAGGTAGTCCGCCGAGGGATGGACCCCCAGGGCTTTTTCCGTCGCGACCATGGTGGGACGGATGTAAAGGGAGGTCCCGGGGCTCGAGGGGATCCACTCCCTGTCCAGCAGAACGAGTTCCTTCATGGCCTCGAGATAGAGATCCCCGTCCAGTTCCGCCATGCACATCCGGGCCGCCGACGCGTTCATCCTCCGGATGTTTTCCTTGGGCCGGAAGAGATAGACGGACCCGTCCTTTCCCCTGTAGGCCTTCAGCCCCTCGAAAATTTCCTGCCCGTAGTGGAAGCACATGCAGGCGGGGTCCATGAGGAGCGGCCGGTACGGCTCGATGGACGGGTTGTGCCAGCCCTTGCCCTTGCTGTACTCCATGAGAAAGAAATGATCGGTGAAAATCTTCCCGAACCCGAGTTTCGATTCGTCCGCAGGCCTGGGTTTTCTCTTCTCCGGCGGAACCGGAGTGACCTTGATCTTCATTCTCTCCAACCCCTCCTTCCGTTTGCTGTCAGTTGCCCCGGAACTGGAGCAGACCGCCCTTCTCGATTTCAGAAATTTCCAGTCCGGCCATGGCCTCCCCAAGGGCCTTGGAAACCTTTGCAAGGATTTCCGGGTTCCGGTAGTGGGTCACAGCCTGGACAATGGCATGGGCCCGTTTCGCGGGATTCTCCGATTTGAAGATCCCCGATCCCACGAAAACGCCGTCGGCGCCGAGCTGCATCATCAGGGCCGCATCGGCGGGCGTGGCGATCCCGCCCGCGGAAAAATTCACCACGGGAAGCTTCTTCTCCGCGGCCACCTTCCGCACGAGTTCGTAGGGGGCGCCGAGATTCTTCGATTCCGTCATGAGTTCCTCTTCCGGAAGGGAGGAAAGCCTGGAGATGCCGTCGCAAATGGCCCGCATGTGCCGCACCGCCTCCACCACGTTTCCCGTTCCCGCCTCTCCCTTGGTCCGGATCATGGCGGCGCCCTCGCCGATCCTTCTCAAGGCCTCGCCGAGATCGGTGGCGCCGCATACGAAGGGTACCTTGAAATTCCATTTGTATATGTGAAATTTTTCGTCCGCCGGGGTCAGCACTTCGCTCTCGTCGACAAAATCGATTCCCAGGGATTCGAGGATCTGGGCTTCCACGAAATGGCCGATCCGCACCTTCGCCATGACGGGTATGGTGACCGCATCCATGATTTTTTCAATGATTTCCGGATCGGTCATCCGGGCGACTCCCCCCTGGGCCCGGATGTCTGCGGGAACCCTTTCCAGGGCCATGACCGCCACTGCGCCCGCATCCTCGGCAATCCTGGCATGCTCCGGACAGGTCACATCCATGATGACGCCGCCCTTCAGCATCTCCGCCAGTCCGGATTTCACCGGGAATGTCCCAAATTTTTCCACGGTATGTCACCTCCTGCTTTGGAGCTCCGTTTGTTGAAACGTAATTAGGAATGATAGCACTAAACCACCCGCCGATCAAGACTTCTATATTGAACCGCTTCGGAAAGATGATGGGCGCGAAGACAGGCGCTCCCCTCCAGATCGGCGATGGTTCTCCCCACCTTGATGATCCTGGAAAAGGCCCTGGCGCTCAACCCGAGCTTTTCCACGGCCATTTCGAGAAACCGCCGGCCTTCGTCGTCCAGGGCACAGTGTTTCCGCAAATCCCCCGCCGGCATCCGGGCATTGAGGGGCGTTGCCGTCCCGGGAAACCGGTCCGCCTGGATCCTCCGCGCCTGCTCCACCCGTTCCCGGATCGCCGCGGAGGACTCCCCCTCCTCGTCCCGGGTCAGACAGCCGTAACGGACCGCCGGCACCTCGACGTGCAGATCGATGCGGTCGAGGAGGGGGCCCGAGACCCTGGACCGGTAGTTCCTGATCTGGTGGGCGCTGCAGGAGCAGGGACGGATCATGTCCCCGAAATGCCCGCAGGGACAGGGATTCATGGCCGCCATGAGGGTGAACATGGCGGGATAGCTCACCGACGCGGCGGAGCGGCTGATGGTGACGACGCCGTCCTCCAGGGGCTGGCGGAGGGCATCGAGGACGTTTCTTCGAAACTCGGGAAGCTCGTCGAGGAACAGAACCCCGTGATGGGCAAGGCTGATCTCGCCGGGCCTCGGATGATGGCCCCCGCCGACCAGGCCGGCGTCCGAGATGGTGTGATGGGGGAAACGGAACGGCCGGGAGGCGATGACCGGGCTTTTCCGGTCCAGAAGACCTCCCACGGAGTAGATTTTCGTGATTTCGACGGCCTCCCGGAGCGTGAGGGCGGGAAGAATGGTGGGAAGCCTCCTGGCGAGCATGGTCTTTCCCGATCCCGGCGGGCCGATGAACAGTACGTTGTGCCCCCCCGCCGCGGCGATCTCCAGGGCGCGCTTGGCCAGTTCCTGTCCCCGGACCTCCCGGAAATCAAGGGAAGGCTCCCCGCCTTTTTTCAGGATCGCCTCGCCGTCGACACGAAGGGGAGGGATGTCCCGCAGACCGTTCAGGAACTCGACCACTTCATGGAGCCATTCAACGGGATGGACTTCGATCGACCCGGCCACGGCCGCCTCGGGGCCGTTCCCCCGGGGGACGACGATCCCCTTGAGCCCCCTTCGTTTCGCCTCCAGGGCCGCCGGAAGGGCCCCCGGTACGTCCTTGACCCGGCCGTCCAGGGAGAGTTCCCCCAGGATCATGTATTCGCCGAGCTTTCCGGGATCGACGATCCCCACGGCGGCCAGCAGCGCCGCCGCGATGGGCAGATCGAAGGAGGTCCCCTCCTTCCGGACGTCCGCCGGGGCGAGGTTCACGGTGACCCGCCCGTCGGGCATGGAATATCCCGAATTGCGCACGGCCGACCGGACGCGGTCCCTGCTCTCACGAACGGCCGTGTCGGGCAGCCCCACCGTGGAGAAACAGGGAAGGCCCCTGGAAACATCCACCTCCACGTCCACTGAAAGGGCATCGATCCCTGAAATGACGCTGCCGACGGACCTGACGATCACAAAGAGCCTCCCTGTAAGACCCCGCGTTCGAGGCTTCGAGACAATTCTACGAAATCATATGCAATTTTGCCCCTTTGGGCAAGCATTTTTTCCCTTTACAGCACGATTCCTTTCCGGGTATGTTTGATATCGATCCATTCAAAAAAAAACAGGAGGTCTCTCCCCCCCGTGATCGGCTTCTTCGATTCCGGGTTCGGCGGTCTCACCGTGCTGAAAAGCGTCGCCGGGCTCCTTCCCGAATACGATTATCTGTACCTCGGGGACAGCGCCCGGGTCCCTTACGGAAACCGCTCCCAGGCCATCGTCTATGACTTCACCCGGCAGGCCGTGGACCACCTTTTCCGGCAAGGGTGCCCTCTCGTCATCATCGCCTGCAACACCGCCTCCGCCAGGGCGCTCCGGAAGATCCAGCAGGAGTTCCTGCCCGCCGCCTACCCGGACCGCCGGGTACTCGGCGTCATCCGGCCCTCGGCTGAGGAGATCGCCGAAAAAGGATACCGGAAAGTGGGAATCCTGGCCACGGAGGGCGTGGTCTCGTCGAAGATCTACGTGGAGGAAATCGGCCGGTTGAACCCCGCCGTCCAGGTCTTCCAGGAGGCCTGTCCCCTGCTGGTTCCCATCATCGAAACGGGGGAAAAGGACTGGGAGGGAACGGACCTGATCCTCAAAAAATACCTGGGAAGGCTTTTCGCACAGGACAGGGACATCGAGGTCATCCTTCTCGGATGCACCCACTACCCGATCGTTCGGGATCACATCGTGAGGGCCGTCCCGCCGGGGGTCCTCGTCTGGGACCAGGGCCCCATCGTGGCCGGGAAACTCGGGGACTACCTCCGCCGGCACCCCGAACTGGACGGGCGACTCACCAGAAATGGGGCAAGAAGGTTTCTGACCACGGACCAGCCCGGGAAATTCGAAGAGATGGCTCTCGTGTTTTACGGAGAACCCGTCCGCGCCGAATTTGCCTCCATTGAAACCCCCTGCCCGGATCAGGCCCGATTTTTGCGATCTTGACGGTTCTCCGGGTTCTGTGTTAATCGGCCCCTCATGGGGGAAACCTTCCCGGGTCATGAACGGCAAAATGGAGTTTTCGCATCTCGACGAACAGAAGAAGGCGAGGATGGTCGACGTCACCGGAAAGGAACCTTCCTTCCGGGAGGCCGTCGCCCTCGGGACCGTTCGGATGAAACCGGAAACGGTCCGGGCGATCGAAGAGGGAGGGATCGCCAAAGGGGATGTCCTGGCCGTGGCCAGAATCGCCGGGGTCATGGGTGCGAAACGAACGCCCGATCTGATCCCCATGTGCCACCCCCTTGAGATCACGGGAATCGAAATCGGGTTCCGGAGTTTCCCGGACAGGGGGGAAATCGAAATCGAGGGAAGGGTCAGAACCGTAGGCCGCACCGGGGTCGAAATGGAGGCCATGACCGCCGTCGGAATTGCGGCACTCACCATCTACGACATGTGCAAATCAGCGGATCGGGAGATCGTCCTGACGGACATCCGCCTCATGGAGAAACGGGGCGGGAAAAGCGGGACCTTCGTCCGGAACGTTCAAGGACAACATAAATGACATTCAAACGCTACAGGATTCGGAAAGCATTCCTTGTGCCCCTCGGCGTCGACACGGTTCTTCTTTTCCTGCTCATCGTGCTTTCCCTCCTTACCCCGGGGCATCCGGCGGAAAGGATCGTCTTTGTCCTTCTCTTCCTCCCCCTGGCGTACCTCCTCCTGGAAATGATTTCGAGGAGCACGGTGACCGGCCCGGGTGGAATCGAGATGAAGAAGCTTCTCAGGAGAAAAAGCCTCTCCTGGGAGGACATCACCAGCGTGGATACCGTCGTCCTCGGGAAAAAAGCCTACGTGACGCTTTCCACGAAAAAAGGTTTTTACGCCCTTTCCAACGCCCATGAACATTTCACCGACCTGATCCGGGACATCGTGGAGCGCACGGAAAAAGAAAAAATCGAAAAGAGGGTTTTCGACCTGATCGAGCAGAACATCCGCCGCAGGTCGGACATTTTCGGTGCATGGATCGCAGCGGTTCTTCTCGGAATGGTCCTGTACATCAGGATCTTTCCAGGCGGCTGACAGGTGTCCTCCGGGGGGCGGGGATGCACGTCCGGGATTCCGTTCCGGACGAAATCAACGGCGGGGGAAACTACATGAAAAGAGGCGGGTTATGAGTTTTCATGGAAACCAGATCGTTGCGGCGGAGTTGACCGATCAACCATCGTCGATGGACATCGCGGAACAAGTCCTGCAGCAGCGGCTCGAAGAGATCGTCACCATCCTCTCTCTGGAAAACCGCGGCAGAAAAAAAATATACGACGACATCGTGTCCCTCGTCGAGAAGATCCTGATACAGAGCGCGCTGAACCGGTCCAATCAGGTCAAGTCCGCGGCGGCTTCCTTTCTCGGCATCAACCGGAACACCCTTCACAACAAGATGGAAAAGCTCGGCATCGCTGCCGACAGGCCCATCGGCTGAACGCCCCGAGCCCCGGGCTTCTCCGAACGCCCGCCGTCCCCGAAAACGCGCCCGGGAGAACCGCCGGGGTGCGGTCATGACCGCGGCGCAGGCCTCCCCGGCTTTGCGCCGTCATCACGATCCATGAAGAACGATCCCGTCCAGACGGGTCAGCCCGGCGCGGAGCGTCTCGGCGATCGCCTCCCCGTACTCCCTGTCCGTGATCCGCCGGTTGAGGGCCGGGTCCGACCGGGCCGTTCCGCAGGGCCGATACTGGCTCATGACATTGATGTACGTGTCTCGGGAAATCCGGTCCGCCAGGAAGCGGGCGATCTCTTCCGTCCCGGCGATTCCACCGGGCATGACCAGGTGCCGGACGAGAAGCCCCCGGACGGCGGTTCCCTCCGGGGACACGACGAGGTCGCCTACCTGGCGATGCATCTCGGCAACCGCCGCGGCGGCCGTTTCCCGGTAATCGCCTGCATTGCAGAAACGCAGCGGCCAGCGGTTGTCCCAGAATTTGAAATCGGGCATGTACACATCGAAGACCCCCTCGAGAAGCCTCAGGGTCTCCACGCGGTCGTAGCCGCCGGAATTGTAGACGAGGGGAACCGACAGGCCCCGTTCCGCCGCAAGGACAAGGGCTTCCAGAATCTGGGGAACCACATGGGAGGGGGTCACGAAATTGATGTTCCCGCATCCCCGCTCCTGGAGACGGAGCATCATCCCCGCAAGCTCCCGGGCCTCCACTTCCGCTCCCTCCCCCAGGTGGCTGATCTCGAAGTTCTGGCAGAAGGAGCACCGGAGGTTGCAGTGGGCGATGAAAATCGTTCCCGAACCCGCGTCCCCCACCAGGGGGGACTCCTCCCCGAAATGGGCGTGGAAGGCGGCGACGACCGCCCTTCTTCCGGTCCTGCAGAAGCCCGTTTCCCCGGAAAGGCGGTTCACCCGGCATTTCCTCGGGCAGACCTCGCAGGATTCGAGAAGGCGGACCGCCGACCGGGCCCTCTCCGGGAGGACGCCCGATTCCGCAAGGCCGATGTAGGAGGGGAGGGTCACGGGAAGGGTTCCGTCAACGGTGAAGAACTCGAAAAAAAGCCATCAACACTTTTTCGAACGGCAAAGGAAAAAGCTCCATAGGCAAGGCGCCCGAATCCCGACGAATGAGACGTACTTATGGTACGTCGCAGGGAGGAGGGATGAAGGGCAACACAGCATATGGGCTTTTTACGAAGCCGTCAACGGTGACAAACTCATAAAAAGGCCACTTCAACACTTCTTCGAACGGCAATGGAAAAAGCTCCATAGGCAAGGCGCCCGAATCCCGACGAATGAGACGTACTTATGGTACGTCGCAGGGAGGAGGGATGAAGGGCAACACAGCATATGGGCTTTTACGAAGCCGTCAACGGTGACAAACTCATAAAAAGGCCACTTCAACACTTCTTCGAACGGCAATGGAAAAAGCTCCATAGGCAAGGCGCCCGAATCCCGAGGACTGAGGCGTACTCCCGGTACGCCGCAGGGAGGAGGGATGAAGGGCAACACAGCATATGGGCTTTTTACGAAGCCGTCAACGGTGATATCGGCCCATGAGGGAGACCTCCCCGAGGACATGGGGCCGCATCGCCCGGGAAAGCTGTTCCCGGGTGGCGCCGGGATCGAGATCCAGAACCCGGCTCAGGGCATAGAGCCTGAAAAAATACCGGTGCGTCCCCGAAGGCGGGCAGGGTCCGCCGTAGCCGATCCGGTGAAAGTCGTTCATTCCCTGTTTCCCGCCGTTGACCAGCCGCCCCTCCGGCGGAAGCCCCGCCGGGAGCTTCCCGATGGTCGAGGGAATATCGTAGACCACCCAGTGCACCCACGTCCCCATGGGAGCGTCGGGGTCCTCGCACACCAGGGCAAAACTCTTCACGTCCTCCGGGGCATCCTCCCAGTCGAGGGGCGGGGACCGGTCCTCCCCGTCGCAGGTGCATCGCTCGGGAATCATTCCCCCTTCCTCGAAAGCAGAACTCGCCAGTCTCATCGATCCCTTCCTTTCCTCAATGCGCCGCCCAAAAAACGGATTCCCTTCTCAGCGAAGTTCTTCGCAGATTCTCTCCAGGGTTTTCGCCGGATCCCCGCCCAGATGGACGGAGAGAACCTTCCGCCCGCGGGCCAGGAGGGCCCGGCGGTCGCCCAGCGCCTGGGCCTTCTCGAGCACCCCGAAGGTCATGGCCGCCTTTCCAGGGGTCCCGTCCCCGGGGATCTCCACATCCTCCCCGGCGTCCGCCGTGAGCTGGACGAAGAATCCCTTCCCTCCGTCCCCCTTGAAGAGCTGCCCCATGGAATGAAGGTACCGTGGGCCGTAGCCGATCGAAACGGCCTTTCCGAAACGAAGGAACAGCAGCTTCCTGAATTCCGACAGCACCCGGTCCGTTTCCAGGCACGGGTCCAGATACGCCTGGACGGCGATGTACCCTTCCTCCGGAACGTCCGCGAGAAAGGACCGGAGAATGCCGCCCGGGGAGGCCCCCCCCGGTCCGCCGTACACGGAAACCCCCTCCTTTTCGAAGACCGGGGTTTCCTCCGGCAGGGTCCCCGTTTCCCGATACCGCCCCGCCATCTGCCCCGCGAGCTTTTTCGCCGCCTCGACGTCGGGCTGATCGAAAGGGTTGACGCCGAGCACGTGCCCCGCGACGGCGGTCGCCATCTCCCATAAGTAGAATTGGCCGCCCAGTTCCGCCAGTTCCCCCATCTCCATGGAAAGAACGGGATGGCCCAGCCCCTCCAGGCGCTTCAGCGCGGGCTCGTAGGCCCCCTCCCACTTGAGACGGATGGAGACGAAGAGACGATCTGTTCCGTACAGTGCCGGATTTCCGAGAGACTCGCCGACCACCGGCAGGATCCCCTTTCCTTCCTTGCCCGTGCTCTCCGCGATGAGCTGTTCCAGCCAGGCGCCGAAACCGGATATTTCGGGGGAAAGGACGAAGGTGAGCTTGTCTTTTCCCCGCAGGGCGTACTCCCCGATGATCCCGCCCAGAAACAGGGCCGGGTTTCCCTCGCCTTCCCGGCGGCAGGCCTCCATGGCTTTTTTCCCGTGATCGAGGAGCTTCCGGGGGTCGATTCCGCACAGCGCCGCCGGGAGAAGGCCGAACCAGGAAAGGGCGGAATAACGGCCGCCGATCCCGGGATCGTTGAGGAAGGTCTCCCGGAACCCGAGATTTTCCGCCAGGCCTGCCAGGGGGGAACCGGGGTCCGTAACGGCGATGAAACGCCTTCCCGTTTCCTCCCTTCCAAGAAGGGCTTTCATTTTCTCGTGGAAAAACCGGAAGAGGGAGAGGGTCTCCACGGTGGTGCCCGACTTGGTGGAAACGATGAAGCAGGTTTTCCGCTCACCGAGCAGGCGGGCGTTGTAGCGGATGAAATCCGGATCGGTGCTGTCCACGATGGCGAGGTCGAGGAACCCGCCGGACACGCCGAAGGTCTTTCTCAGAACTTCCGGCGCAAGGCTCGAACCGCCCATTCCCAGGAGAAGGGCATGGGTGAACCCCTCGGATCGAAGCGCGCCGGCGCATCGTTCCATCTCGGGAGCGAAGGGGGCCATCCGAAGGGGGCTGTCCATCCATCCCAGGCGGTTCGCGATCTCTTCCGGTCCGGGTTTCCAGACGGTGTGATCCCGGTTCCAGATCCTTTCGACGATCCGTTTCTTCCCGAGCCTGCCCAGGATCTCCCGGGCGGCCTCCCTTTCCGTCGCGGAACAGCGGATTTCCATCATGCCGCCCCCTCCTCCCGCCGGCGTTGCCGTCTACTTTTTTCCCAGGACATTTCTCGCCGACGCCACCACGTGCCCCACGGTAATCCCGAATTTTTCGTACAGCACCTCCTGGGGGGCGCTGGCGCCGAAGTCATCCAGGCCGACCACCGCTCCATCCAGGCCCACGTAATGCTCCCAACCGAGCCGGATGCCCGCTTCCACGGCGACCCGGGCCTTCACGGAGGGAGGAAGGACGGATTCCCGGTAGGACCGGTCCTGGAGATCGAACAGTTCCCAGGATGGAAGAGAAACCACCCTGACGGCGATCCCCTCTTCCGAAAGCTTCCTGCCCGCCTCCAGGGCGAGGTGCAGCTCCGATCCCGTGCCGATCAGGATCACTTCCGGATCGGCCGGGCCGGATTCCCAGAGAATGTATCCCCCCCTGTGGAGGCCTTCCGCCGGCGAGTCCCCGGTGCGATCGATGGCGGGGAGATTCTGACGGGTGAACACGAGGGCCGTCGGCCCTTTCCGGTTTCCCACCGCCGCCTTCCATGCCTCCGCCGCCTCCGGGGCGTCCCCCGGCCGGATGACCGTCAGGTTGGGAACGCAGCGGAGATTCATCAACTGCTCCACGGGCTGGTGGGTGGGCCCGTCTTCGCCGACGCCGATACCGTCATGGGTGAACACGAAGATCACCGGCACCCCCATGAGGGCGGCCAGACGCATGGGCGGGCGCATGTAGTCGGAAAACACGAAGAAGGTCCCCGTATAGGGGAGGATCCCGCCGTGGAGGGCCATTCCGACGGAGACGGCCCCCATGGCGTGCTCCCGGACGCCGTAATGGATGTTTCTCCCGCCGTAGTCCCAGCGGCTCCCCACAGCCCCCTGGAAATCCGGGGGCATGGAACCGGGCGCCTCGAAATCCCCGTAACCCTTGAGCCAGGTGAAACAGGAGGGATTCAGGTCCGCCGAGCCGCCGATCAGTTCGGGCAGGATCGGGGCAAGTTTCTGCATGACCTCTTCCGAGACCTTCCTCGTGGCCACGGCGGCCGTCGATCCCTGGTAACGGGGGACCGCCTCCCGCCAGTTCTCCGGCAGTTCCCCCCGCATCATCCGGGCGAAATCGCCGGCCGGACCGGGATATTCCCGGGCGTATCCTTCAAGGGTTTCCCTCCATCGGGCCTCCATCGCCTTTCCCCTGTCCACGGCCCGGTGCATGAAGGCAAGCACTTCGTCCGACACGAGAAAGTCCGGCGACACGGGCCAGCCCAGGTTTTCCTTCGTCGCCCGGACTTCGTCGGCGCCCAGGGGCGACCCGTGGGCATGGAAGCTGTTCCCCTTTGCCGGGGACCCGTATCCGAGGACCGTCTTCACCGCGATCAGGGAGGGTCTGCCCGTCTCCTCCCTGGCCTCCGTCATGGCCTGGTCCAGGGCCTGGAGATCGTTGCCGTCGTCTACCTCGACCACGTGCCACCCGTAACTCATGAAGCGGCTCGTCACGTCCTCCGTGAAGGAAAGCCCCGTGGAACCGGCCAGAGAGATCCCGTTCCGATCGTAAAGAACGATCAGCTTTCCCAGGCCCAGATGCCCCGCCAGGGAACAGGCCTCGGCAGCGACGCCTTCCATGAGGTCCCCGTCGCTCGCGAGGACGAAGGTCCGGTGGTCCACCACGGAACAGCCGGGCCGGTTGAACCGGGCCGCGAGGTAGGCTTCGGCAACGGCCATTCCCACGGCGTTGGCAAGCCCCTGGCCGAGGGGGCCCGTCGTCACTTCCACGCCGGGGGTCTTTCCGTGCTCCGGGTGACCGGGGGTCTTGCTGTCCCACTTGCGGAAATTCCGGATGTCCTCCAGGGTCACGTCATAGCCCGTGAGGTGGAGAAGGCTGTAAAGAAGCATGGACCCGTGGCCGGCGGACAGGATGAAACGGTCCCGGTCCTCCCACAGGGGATTGGCGGGATTGAATTTCAGGTGTCTCGCCCACAGAACGAAGGCCATGGCGGCCGCCCCCATGGGAAGGCCGGGGTGGCCCGACCGGGCATGCTGAACGGCGTCGACGGAAAGAAAACGAATGGTGTTGATACATTGTTCCAGCATCGGTCTCACATCGCTCATAGACGAATCGCATCCTCCTTACGTTCAGTGACAAAAATTTGATAAACTCGTAACAAGCCAAATCAACACTTTTAGGAACGGCAAAGTAAAAAGCTCGTCAGGCAAGGTGCCCGAGTGCCGACGAAGGCGTACGTCCGGTACGTCGCAGTGAGGAGGGACGAGGGGCAACGCTGCATATGGACTTTTTACGAAGCCGTCAAATTTCTTTCTCTTGAAATTCGTAATATTATCATTTAAACAGGTCGCCGGGCATTGTGCAACCGTTTTCGACGTGCCCGGAAAAGTCGAAAACCGGAGAACGATCAACCGCCTTCAAGGGCACCGACGAGGAACTTCAGGTCCGCCATGAATCCCTCCCTGTCCGCCCGCCGGCTCGAGCCGGTCGGATGGAAACACGAAACCCGGATCCGGAACCTTTTCCGTGCGATGGATCCGTCCATTTCCGATTACACGTTTCCCAATCTGTATCTGTATCGCCGCCGGCACGGGCACCGCATCGTCCGGGAAGGGGGATACGTCTTCTTCACGGGCCTTTTCCAGGACGGCGGGCGTTATGTCATGCCCGGCTCGGACCCCGCCGTCGTCCCCATGGACGTGACGATTCGATGCCTCGAAGCCTTCGGCGTCCTGTATCCCGTTCCCGCGGAACGGCTTTCCCTGTTCCCGGAGGACGCCTTCTCCATTTCCCACAGCGAGGCGGACACGGACTACCTTTACACCACCGACGGCCTCGCCTTCCTGGAGGGCTCCGAACGAAGAAGAAAACGACAGAAGCTCCGCCGGTTCCAGTCCCTCTACGGCCACTTTGCGACGCCCCTTGCCGGGGAAAACCGGAAAGACGCCCTGGCGGTGCTTGAGGAATGGCAGGATCACCAGGAGCTTCCGCCGGACCGGACGGATTATTTCTTCTGCCGGGAGGCCCTCGAAAAGATGGAACGGCTGCGTCTTTCCGGCTTCCTCCACTTCGCCGGAAGCACGCCCGCAGGCTTCGTTCTCGGGGAACCCTTGAACCGAAACGCCTTTCTCATTTCCTTCGCGAAGGGGAAAAAGGAATTCAAGGGAATTTACGAAACCATGTTCAGCCACACGGCGCTCCTGCACCGGGAACGGTACCGGTATGTCAACTTCGCGGAGGATCTCGGGAAGGAGGAACTGCGCCGCACAAAAACCTCGTACCGCCCCGACGGAATGATCCGGAAGTACCGGATCTCCCTGAAATAAAGCTTTCGCCTCCCGGAGCGGCCGTCATCCGCCCGAAAGCGGATGCCGGTGTGAGGGGGCTCCTCAGTTCGATTCTTCCTTGATTTCCTTTTTCCGGACGGGATTTCTCAGCTTTTTGAGGACGTTTTTTTCGATCTGCTTTGCCCTGCGGATTGTCGCCTGGTCCACTTCCCTCTCATCGAGGCTCTCCTCGCCGAAATCCGCGCGTTCCCCGATGCCGAAGCGCATCCGGAGCACCTTCTCTTCCCTGGCGGTCAGGGTGGAAAGGATCCGCCTCGTCTGCTTCGCCAGGTCCATGCTGATGGCCGCATCGGACGGCGACATGATTTTCTTGTCCTCGATGAAATCCCCGAGCGAGCTGTCCTCCTCCTCCCCGATGGGCGTCTCGAGAGAGATGGGCTCCTTGGCGATCTTGAGCACCTTCCTCACCTTGTCGAGGGGGAATTCCATCTTTTCGGCGATTTCCTCGGGGCTCGGTTCGCGGCCCAGTTCCTGGACAAGATAGCGGGAGGTCCGGATCAGCTTGTTGATCGTTTCGATCATGTGGACGGGGATGCGGATCGTCCTCGCCTGGTCGGCGATCGCCCGGGTGATGGCCTGGCGGATCCACCAGGTGGCATACGTGGAAAACTTGTATCCCCGCTGGTATTCAAATTTGTCCACCGCCTTCATGAGGCCGATGTTCCCCTCCTGGACGAGGTCCAGAAACTGGAGGCCCCGGTTCGTGTACTTCTTGGCGATGCTCACGACGAGCCTCAGGTTGGCCTCGATGAGCTTCTGTTTCGCCATCTGCGCTTTCGTCTCCCCTCTTTCGACGGCGACGAGGATCCGCTTCAGCGTGTCCGCCGACATGCCGATATCGGTGAGAACCCTTTTTTTCTCCCTCCGCGCGTTTTGAATGATTCCCTCGTATTCCCGCAGCTGCTTCATGTTGATCTTCTTTTCCGCGAGGATCCGCTGGGTTTCCCCGGGCATTCGCCGGATCCGGATCAGGATCTTGTCCATTTCCTTCACCGGGATTCCCGATTCCTCCCTGCAGCGCCGCATCGCATGGTCCGCGCGGTTGAGATCCATCAGGGCGCTCCGGAGGGCCACCACCATGGTCTGGATGAATTTCTTGCTGAAACGCACCTCCCTGCAGCGGGCGATCATGAGCGCCTTGTTCTCCGCGATTTCCGCGAGAACGGCCTCCCGGTCCTTTTCGGAAATCTTTTCCTCGGCCAGTTTTTCACTGAGAACGCGGTTCCGTTCCTCCCATGCGGCCACCTTGTCCAGAAGACCCTGGACCCGGTCCTTCTGGGAATCCTCCTCGATGAACCCCTCCTCGTCCTCCATGCTGTCGACGATGCTTTTCACCCGGAGGTCTCCGCTTCTCAGGCGCTCCCCCAGTTCGATCACGTTGTGGATGGAAAAATCCTGGCTGAAGAGGGATTCCATCACTTCGTTCTCCCCCTCCTCGATGATCTTCGCGATCCCCACCTCCCCTTCCCGGCTGAGAAGGGAAACCAGACCCATCTCGCGGAGGTACATCTTGACGGGATCCCCCGTCTTCCCGAGGGCGGGCATCATGGTCGAAAGGTCGCCCTCGGATTCCTTTCCCTCCTCCGCCTCGTCGGGCGCCCGCTTGGTGGAAGCCTTTTCGTTCCCCTTTTCGATATCGATGATATCGATGTTCTTCTCTCCGAAAAGGACGATGATGTCGTCCAGTTCGTCCGATGAAATGATGTCGGAGGGGAGCATGTCGTTCACGTCGTCGTACGTGAGAAACCCCTTCTCCTCTCCCAGGGAGATCAGCTTCTTGATTTCATCGGAATTCATGAATTTTTTCATAGGTTCCTTCTCCTCGGAGGATCTTCGAATCGAAGACGGCCCCTTGCTTTTCCTTCCCAATCACAATTTGACGAACTGTAAAAAAAATCAAACAATGCTTTTTTCAAACGGCAAAGTAAAAAGCTCCAGAGGCAAGGCGCCCGAATCCCGACGAATGAGACGTACGTCCGGTACGTCGCAGTGAGGAGGGACGAAGGGCAACGCAGCATAGGAACTTTTTACGAAGCCGCAACGTTCTGCAAGCTCGTAAACGATAAAAACAACACTTTTTCGAACGGCAAAGTAAAAAGCTCCAGAGGCAAGGCGCCCGATCCCCGACGACTGAGGCGTACTGATGGTACGCCGCAGGGAGGAGGGGAGAAGGGCAACGCAGCATATGGACTTTTTACGAAGCCGCAACGGTTTCATCGGGAACGCTCCTCCAGGAGCATCCGGTTTTTTTCTTCGAGAAGCCGCAGGCAACGATCGGCGTCCCCTCTTTTCTGGGCATCGAGAAGATCCTTCTGGATCTCCTGATGGCGGAAGCGGTACCATCGTTTCCGGACCTTCAGGGTCATATCCTCCAGAAGCCGGTCGGCGACGTCCTCGCCGAAAGGGTTCTCTCCTATCATGATTTCATAGTATTTTTCACGGATTTTTCCGTTCTCCTCGTTTTCCAGAAACGTTTCCGGGTCCGTTCCCGTTTCGTCATAGGCCCGGACCCAGGCTTCCCCGAACGCCCGCACCCGGGCGTCCAGAAAATAGGGGAAAAGCTTCCATGCTTCGCCGCCGCCGAGCCGGGACCGGTGCTCCATGAAAAAAAACAGGACGGACAATTCAACGGCGTCCAGGGGAGGACCGTCCGCCGGTTCCGCCGTGGAAGGCTCCTTTTCCCCCGGCTTCCTGGCCCGCCATTTCCGGACCTCCTGTTCCAGTACGGCCTCCTTCACGCCGATGGATTCGGAAATCCTTCGGAGGAACAGATCCCTCTGGATCGCGTCGCTCATGGTCCCGATGACGGGAAGGGCCTGCCTGGCCTGCTCGAGTTTTTCCTCCACCGTGGAGCAGGGCCCCATGAGGGTCCCGATGTAGTAATCCGTCAGTGTCGGCGCCCCTGCGATGAGCCCGTTCAGGCTCTCCGCGCCGGATTTCCGGATGAAGGCGTCGGGGTCCAGCCCTTCGGGGAGGAGGACCACCCACCCGTGAATCCCCTCCTCGAGGAAAAGTTTCAGGCTCCTTTCGGCGGCGTGCCTTCCCGCCTGGTCCGGGTCGAAAAGAAGGACGACGTTTTTCGTGAACCGGCGGAGGATCTGGACCTGCTGCCGGGTCAGAGCCGTTCCGAGGGAGGCCACCACGTTGCGGACCCCTCCCTGCCAGAGGGAAAGGAAATCCATGTATCCCTCGACGAGGACGGCCCGGTCGGACGCGCGGATTTCCTCCTTCGTGTCGAAAAGGCCGTACAGCACCCTGCCCTTCGTGTAGACCGCCGTTTCCGGAGAATTGAGATATTTCGGCTCTCCCGGTCCGAGAATCCGGCCGCCGAAGGCGACCACGTTCCCGTTGAGGTCCCGCACGGGAAACATGATCCGGTCCCGGAAGCGGTCATAGAAACGGTCGCGGTCCTTCCTGACGAGGAGACCCGCCTCCTCGCCGTCCCCGGGGGCGACGTTCTTTCGATCCAGATGGTTTTTCAGAACATGCCATCCGTCCGGGGCATAGCCGATGAAAAACCGCCTCACCGCCTCCGGGGACATTCCCCGGTTCTCCAGATACGCCCTGGCCTTCCCGCTTTCCGGCATCGTAAGGGTGCCCTGAAAAAAATCGGCCGCCAGCCGGTTCACCTTGAGAAGTTTTTCCCGCCTCCCCGGCTCCGCCCGGTCGCCACGGAATTCCCGGACCGGAATCTCGACACCGACCTTCGCGGCAAGGGAACGGACGGCTTCCGGGAAAGACAGGTTATTTATTTTCATGAGGAACTTGAAGACGTTTCCGCCTTCGCCGCAGCCGAAGCAGTGGAAGATCTGTCTTTCCACGTTGACTGTGAAGGAAGGTTTCTTCTCCCCGTGGAAGGGACACAGTCCCGTATAATATTTCCCCCGCTTCTGAAGGGTTACGAATTCCGAAACGACCTCACGGATCTCCGCCCGGGAACGGATCTCCTCGATGATTTCATCTGGTATGTATCCGCTCATTCCCCATGACCCTTGAGAGGGGAAAAACCGATCGTTCCCCGGGAGACCTCGGTCCACGGCGAACCGGCGATGCCGGGAATCCGGAAAAAATGGGGCTCTATTTTCCCGTCAGCCTTTTCCTGACTTTCTCGCTGACCACCTTTCCGTCCGCCCGTCCCGTGATCGACGGCATCAACTGCTTCATCACCTTCCCCATGTCCTTCGCGCCGGCCGCGCCGGTCTCGGCGATGGCCTTTTCGATGCATTCGTCGATTTCCGCGTCGGAAAGCTCGCTGGGCATGAATTCCTGAATGACCCGCAGTTCCGCTTCCTCTTTCACCGCGAGGTCCTCCCGGCGGCCGGCCCGGAACTGCTCGATGGAATCCTTCCGCTGCTTGATCATGGTGGAGAACACCATGAGGGCTTCTTTTTCATCGAGCCTTCCCTTCACGTCGATCTCACGGTTGTGGAGGGCGTTTTTCATCAGCCGAAGAGCGGAAAGTCTTTCCCTGTTCTTCTCCTTCGCCGCCCGAATCATTTCCTGATCTACTTTCGCCTGGATATCCATGGGTGTCTCCTTGCTAATAAGATAATCCCTTCCGGAGGGATGTCAATTTCTACGGCTTCGTAAAAAAACCTTCATCCGGCGTTTTACCGATTCGTCGATTCCGGATGGGGAAACGGTTCATCCGAGTTCGTCGTTGAGTTTTCTCCCCCCGAGGACGTGCATGTGGAGATGAAAAACGACCTGCCCGCCGTCGGCGTTGCAGTTGATCGCCATCCGGAACCCCTTCCCGTCCATCCCCTTGATCCTCGCCACCTCCTGGGCGGCGACCGTCAGGGCGGAAGCGATGGAAAGGTCCTCCCCGGCCAAGTCCATCACCGTGGGAACGTGCTTCTTGGGGACGACGACCACATGATGGGGAGCCATGGGGTGGATGTCGTCGAAGGCAAGGACCTGATCGTTCTCATAGACTTTCCGGCACGGGATCTCTCCACGGACGATTTTGCAGAAAATGCAGTCCTTCATGTCGTTTTTCCTCCTGATCGGGGCATCCCGCCCCGCGCCGTCAGGCCCTTCCGGCCCGGATGGCTTCCTCCAGCGAAACGGCGCCGGTGTAAAGGGCTTTTCCGATGATCACGCCGCAAATGCCCGACGACTCGACCTTTCGGAGCCGCCGGACGTCCTCCACGGTGGAGACGCCGCCCGAGGCGATGACGGGAACCTGGACCGCCTCCGCGAGAAGCCTGGTGGATTCCACGTTGACTCCCGTCTCCATCCCGTCCCGTTTCGTGTCCGTGAAGATGATGGCGGCGATTCCGCTCCCGTCGTATCTTCCCGCGATGTCGAAGGCCTCCTGGCCCGAGTCCTCCATCCAGGCCTCCACCAGGAGACGGCCGTCCTTCGCGTCGATTCCCACCATGATGCGGCCGGGAAACCTGCGGCAGGCATCGAGGACGAAATCCGGGTCTTTCCAGGCCGCGGTCCCGAGGATCGCCCAGCGGACGCCCGTGTCCAGACAGGCCTCCAGGATTTCCATGCTCCGGATTCCGCCGCCCAGTTCAACGGGAAGCCCCGTCTCCCGGACGATCCGCGCGATGACCTCCCCGTTGACGGGGCGGCCCGCCCGGGAACCGTCCAGGTCCACCACGTGAAGCCTTTCCGCCCCCCCATCCTTCCATCTCCGGGCGATTTCCACCGGATCCCGGGAATATACCGTCGCACGCTCGAAATCCCCCTGGAGCAGACGGACGCAGTACCCATCCTTCAGATCTATGGCCGGGATGACGATCAAAAGATACTCCGTGATACCGCGAAAGGAATCGAAGACATACGCTGCGGATCGGGCAACGGCTATTCCTCCGGGGGCGGAGGAAACGAATGCATCACCTGACGGACCCCCTCCGCTGCAAGCTGCTCCGCCGTCATCCATTTCCCCCTGGATCCGAAGAACGTTTTCGCATCCAGAAGGTTTTCCATGAGAGAGGTCTGGGTCTTGTCGAAAACGCCGTTCCACACGATCTTCTTCGACGCAACGTGATACAGATGGACACTGAAGGCCACCGACGCGGGCTGCTCGACGGAATAGGGCGAACCGACCCGCTCGCGGAAACGGTAGACGAACCCGAAGAAAACCCCGTCCACGCCGAGGGTCTCCCCCAGTTTCGCAAGGTTTCTCAAGGCATCCCCGCCTGAGAATTCCTTGCAGATCCGGTTGAGGGCCGCCGTCACATCTTCCTGCGGAAGAAGGACCCTTCCGGGAAGGGAGGCAAGTTTCTCCCGAAAGAGAATTTCGACGATCCCTTCGGGGCCCGCGGGAACCTCCACGGGAAACATCCTTCCGTAAAGGGGGCACCGGACACGGGGATCCATCGGGTCTCCCCCCGAAACCTTCTGGAAGGGAACCATGGCGATGGTCCGGACGGGAGGAGGGGCGTCCCGCGGGGGGACTTCCTTTGCCGGGCCGGCGCACCCGCCGGCAAGAAGCAGCACAATGGCCGTGAAAATCAGCAGAAGGGAAGATACGGTCCGTCGCATCGGCGATCCTGTCTCATGCAATCCCATGGCGTTCCTCGATCGGAATTCCATATTCGGAAACATCCCCTCCCGGGGCAATCCCTTCGGGGGACCGGGAGCGGTCCGGAGGCCTTGTTTCAAAGCCTTCCCTTGGTGGACGGCACGCCCGACATCCGGGGATCCGCCTCCACCGCGGCGCGAAGGGCCCTGGCCGCGGCCTTGAAGGCCGCCTCGATCATGTGATGAGAATTATTACCATATAACACATGAATATGCAAAGTGATTCTCCCGTGGTCGGTGAAGGCCTTGAAAAAGTCCTGGAAGAGGCCGAGGTCGAAATCCCGGATCCGCTCTCTTTCCGCCAATCCCTGGAAAACGAGGAACGGCCTTCCGGAGAGATCGACGACCGCCCTGGCGAGGCTTTCGTCCATGGGAACGAAGGACTGCCCGTACCTGGAAATGCCCGTCTTGTCGCCAAGGGCCTTTTCAAGGGCCTGCCCCATGGTGATTCCCAGGTCCTCCACGAGATGATGGTAATCCACTTCCGTGTCGCCCCGGGCGGCCACGGTGAGATCGAAACGCCCGTGGACGGTGAAAAGATGGAGCATGTGGTCCAGGAAAGGAAGGGTCGTTGCGATTTTCCCCTGCCCGTTTCCGTCCAGTTCCCAATCCACGGACACATCCGTTTCCCTGGTCTGCCGGTGAACCTTTCCCGTTCTCGCCATGATCACCCTCCTTCCCGATCCTTCCTTCCGGCGGGCGGCCGTTCCGGACGTACCGGATTCCTCTTCAAATGACCGACTCGTAAAAAAAGTTCAGACAGCGATATTTCGAACGGCAAGGGAAAAAGCTCCGCAGGCAAGGCGCCCGACTCCCGGCGACCGAGGCGTACTTTGGGTACGCCGCAGGCAGGAGGGGGGAAGGGCAACGCCGCATAGGAACTTTTTCCGAAGCCGTCAGATGACCTTGTTCAGGCAGTACTCTATAATCCCCTCCGCTCCCGCCTCCTGGAGCAGGGGGATGAGGTCGCGAACGACCCCCTTGTCGATCACCGTTTCCACGGCGAACCACTCCTCGTTATAGAGGTTGGACACGGTGGGGGCCTTCAGGGAGGGGAGAAGAAGCATGACGGCGCCGAGGTTCTTCTTCGCCACGTTCATCTTGATCCCCACCTTTCCAAGTGCGCTGAGCGACCCCGTGAGAAGAACCCGGATCTGCTCCATCTTTCGCTTCTTCCACGGATCGGCGCAGGCGCCGTGGTTGGCGATGAGCTGCGTGTTCGTTTTCATGAGTTCGTGAACGATCCGAAGCTTGTTCGCCCTGAGCGTGCTCCCTGTTTCCGTGACTTCCACGATGGCATCGACGAGGCCTTCCACGACCTTGGCCTCCGTCGCCCCCCAGGAAAATTCGACGTCCACGGGAATCTCCCTTTCCTGAAAATACCTCCTGGAAAAATTCACGAGTTCCGTGGAGATCTTCTTTCCGCGCAGTTCCTCGATCGACCGGATGGGAGAATCCTCCCGGACCACAACCACCCAGCGGGCCTGCCTTGTGGAGGCCTTGGAGTAGACGAGATCCTGGACGACGGCCACGTCGGAATCGTTCTCCAGAACCCAGTCCCTGCCCGTCAGACCCAGGTCGAGGGTGCCGTTTTCCACATACCGGGACATTTCCTGGGCGCGGACGAAAGAACAGGTGATTTCGTCGTCGTCGATGTCGGGAAAATAACTGCGGCTGTCATAGGTGATTCTCCAGCCCGCGCGCTTGAACAGCTCGATGGTGCTCGTTTCGAGGCTTCCCTTGGGCAATCCGAGTTTCAGCCTGTTCATCGGTACACGTCCTCGGTTCGAAATACCTTATCCCCGTCGGTCACCAGGGCGTCTCCGGACACCTTCCTGTAAAAGCAGGACCGGTAACCGGTATGGCAGGCCGCTCCCCCCACCTGTTCGACCTTGAGGAGAATCGTGTCGTCATCGCAGTCGATCCGGATCTCCCGGACGATTTGAAAGTGCCCCGACTGCTCCCCCTTCATCCAGAGGGACCGGCGGGAACGGCTCCAGAACACCGCCTTTCCCGTTTCGAGGGTCTTCTTCCAGGAATCCTCGTTCATGTAAGCAAGCATGAGAACTTCGCCGCTGCCGTCGTCCTGGACGATCGCCGGAAGAAGTCCCCCGCCCTTCTCGAAATCCAGTGAAACCATCTTTCTCTCCTTCCCCCGGTTCCGCGGGCGCCAAAGTCGCAAGGGCCAATAAAAGTAATGGAAGATTCGTTTTTTCGCAAGTCTTTTTTCAAAAAATAGGACTTGATTCAACACCTTTTTTATGTTAGCTAACAAACCCTGTGGCAGCGGACAAATTCCTGCACTTTCCGATCTCGTCGATATCGTAAAAATTTAAGTAAAAGGAGGTTTCGTCATGCAGGTCTTGATTGGTGGAGCGGTAGCGGCTGTATTGGGACTCATCGGCCTCATCATCTGGTGGAAGGAGTTCCTCATGCTCCTCATGGGCGGCATTCCCATTGCCCTTCTTCTCGGCGGCGCTCTCGCCATTTATGTAGGCTACGACGAAATGAAGGACCAGATGAAGGAGAAGAAGGAAAAGGAAAGAACGGACAAGGACAAATCGGACGAACTGGCGAAGACCAGGGAAGAGCTGGCGAAGCTGAAAGCGGAGCTCGAGAAATCGAAGGAATAATCGCGGGAAGGACAACCGCCGATCGAAATAGGGACATCACCGGTCCCTATTTTTTTCTTTCTTTTGCCTTGACATTCTTTGAATTTTCAAATAGAGTCCTGCAAAATTGAGAGTGTTTTACAAGAATGAACCATCGCGCCATCCATCGGAAACACTGCCGTCGTTTTTGCCCCCCCTATAAGTATTGAAGCCTGCTCCCCGTCCGCCAGGAAGGGGAAGCAGGCCTTTCAGACCGCCGGAATGCAATAAATCCCGTTATCAGCGGAGAAACGGGGCATATTAGGGCCCGCATCCGTGTTTACTTTTCAAGGAGGGTACACCCATGAAAAAGTTCATCGGTCTGTCTCTTTCAGCCGTCGGCCTCTGGCTCATGGCATCGATCCCCTGTCCCCTGGTGCCCGCGGTCCAGGGAAAAACCCTGGAGCTGACCTACAGCGTCTTTTTCCCCCCCACCCATGGACAGTGCATCGCGGCAGTGGACTGGGCAAAGGAAATTGAGAAAAGAACGAACGGTCAGGTGAAGATCACCGTGTTCCCCGGAGGCACACTGACCAGCGCAGCCCAGTGCTACGACGGCGTCGTCAGCGGCATCTCCGATCTGGGAATGTCCTGTTTCGCTTACACCCGGGGCCGTTTCCCCCTCATGGAAACCCTCGACCTCCCCCTCGGGTATCCCGACGGGCGCACGGCCACCGCCGTCGCCAACGAATTCGTCCGCCATTTCCAGCCCAAGGAACTGGGTGACGTGAAGGTTCTCTACATTCACGCCCACGGCCCGGGACTCCTCCACACGAAGAAACCCGTCCGGACGCTCGAGGAACTCAAGGGGCTGAAAATCCGGTCCACCGGACTGAGCGCCAAGGTCACCGAAGCCCTCGGGGCCGTTCCCGTCGCCATGCCCCAGGGTACGACCTACGAAGCCCTCCAGAAGGGCGTGGTCGAAGGAACCTTCGCCCCCATCGAAACCCTGAAGGGGTGGCGCCAGGCGGAAGTGATCAAGTCCACCACGGACTGCAGGGACATCGGCTACACGACGGCCATGTTCGTCGTCATGAACCGGCAGAAGTGGGAGGCCCTTTCGCCCGATCTCCGGAAGATTTTCGAGGATGTGAGCAACGAGTGGATCGCCGTCCACGGAAAGGTCTGGGACGATCTGGACAACGAAGGCAGGACCTACACCCTGAGCCTGGGGAATCAGATCCTCGAACTCGCCCCCGCTGAAAACGAACGGTGGGTGAACGCGGTGAAGCCCCTCATCGACGATCACGTGGGCGTCATGGACAAGAAGGGCCTTCCCGGAGCGGAAGCGGTCCGGAAGGTCCGGGAGCTGATCGGGACCTTGGGAAAGGCAAAGCCGTAAGGGGGATTCCATGGTTCACCGCATCCTGGGCTCCACCCGGAAAATCTCCAGGGTCTTCAACTGGGTGGCGGGGGCAGGCATCATCCTCATGATGCTCCTCGTCACCCTGGACGTGATTCTCCGGTTTTTCCGGAATCCCATTCCCGGAACGTATGAGATGGCGGGGCTGCTCGGCACCGCCATCGTCTCGTTCTCCCTGGCGTGGACGTTTCTGGAGCGGGGGCACATCGTCGTGGAATTCCTGGTCGGCAAGCTTCCCCGGAAAGCCCAGTGGGTCGTGGACGGCATCAACGACGGGATCAGCCTGATCCTTTTCGCCCTCGTGACATGGCAGACCTGGGCCTACGGGACCAGCATGCGGACGAGCGGTGAGGTCTCCCTCACCGTCCAGATCCCTCTCTATCCCTTTCTATACGGAATCTCCATCGGTTGCGGCCTGCTTTGCCTCGCCATCGCGGCCGATCTCATGGACACCCTCCGGAGGATTCAACAGTCGTGACCCCCGAAACCGTCGGAATCATCGGAATCGCAGCGCTTCTGATCCTCATCTTCTCGAGAATGCCCGTGGGATTCGTCATGGCCCTGGTGGGATTCGTCGGTTTCGGTTCCCTGGTGAACTTCAACGCGGCGCTGAATCTCATCGCCCGGGACGTTTTCGACGTATTCGGTTCCTACAACCTGACCGTCATTCCGCTGTTCGTCCTGATGGGACAGCTCGCTTTCCATTCCGGAATCAGCTCCCGGCTTTTCGATGCGGCCTACAAGTTCATCGGGCATCTTCCCGGAGGACTGGCCATGGCGTCCATCGGCGCCTGCGCCGGATTCTCCGCGATCTGCGGGTCCACCAACGCGACGGCGGCGACCATGGCCGCGGCGGCCCTTCCGGAAATGAAGCGGTACGGATACAAGCCGGGCCTCGCCACGGGCGTCGTCGCCGCAGGAGGAAGCCTGGGAATCCTGATCCCGCCGAGCGTCATCTTCATCGTTTACGGAATCATGACCCAGCAGTCCATCGGGAAGCTCTTCGTGGCGGGGATCCTTCCCGGGATCCTGCTGACCCTTCTCTTCATGGCGACCATTGCCCTGTGGGTCACCCTGAAACCGGAACTCGCCCCCAAGGGGCCCCGTTTCACTTTACGGGAGAAAATCGCCTCCCTTTCCGGGCTCGTGGAAACCCTGATTCTGTTCATCATCATCATGGGGGGGCTTTTTGTCGGGTTCTTCACCCCCACCGAGGCGGGCGCCGTGGGGGCCTTTGCCACCCTGGCCATCGCCGTCGTGCGGCGGCAGATCGACTGGAAGGGATTCACCGCCGCCCTCGTGGAATCGACCCGGATCTCCTGCATGATCCTCGTCATCGTCATGGGGGCCACGATCTTCGGCCATTTTCTGGCCGTTACCCGGATCCCCTTCGAAATCGCGGGATGGATCTCGGGGCTGAAGCTCTCCTCCTGGATGATCATGATGTTCATCATTCTCGCCTATCTCGTCGGGGGCTGCCTCATCGATTCCCTCGCGCTCATCATGCTCACCGTGCCCATCTTCTTCCCCGTGGTGAACCACCTGGGATACGATCCCATCTGGTTCGGCGTCGTCATCGTCCTCATCACCCAGATCGGGGTCATCACCCCCCCCGTGGGAATCAATGTCTACGTCGTAAGCGGCGTGGCGAGGGACGTTCCCCTGGGCGTGATCTTCCGGGGGGTCCTTCCGCTCCTGGCGGCGCTCGTCGTGGGGACGTTCCTGCTCATCCCCTTCCCCCAGATCGCCCTGTTTCTTCCGGCCCTCATGAAGTGAGGCGCCGCGGGCGGCGCAATCCCCCCTCTTCACTCCCCTGCCGGAAAAGGGCGGGGGGGGCCCGGCCGGGCCGAACCGCCGCGTTTCACTTCCCGGCGGCTTTCCGTCTCTCTTTTCTCTTGAATATTTCGTAGAGGAGCAGGCAGGCGCCGACGGATATGGCCGAGTCGGCGGCGTTGAAGGCGGGCCAGTGGTATCCTCCGATGGAAAAGTCGAGGAAGTCCACCACCTCGCCGAAGCGGATCCGGTCCAGGAGATTGCCCGTCGCCCCTCCGATGATGAGGCCCAGCGACAGGGTCAAGGTGAGGCCCGCCTCCTTCTCCCGGAACAGGAAATACAGGATGAACAGGATGGCGGCGACGGCCACGCCGGAAAAGAAAAAGGAACGGAACGCCGGAGAGGTCCTGGCGAGAAACCCGAAGGCCGCCCCGGGATTCCGGACATAGGTGAGATCGAAAAACCCGGGGATGACGGTCATGGACTCGTGAAGGGAGAAAGCGGACATGACGGCCGACTTGGTCGCCAGGTCGACGAGGAGAACCACTCCCGCCGCAATGAAAAAAACGACGTACCGCATCGATCCGGTCACGGATCCCCCTTTCCCGCCGGCCTGAGAGGCGGAACCGGTCAGCCCAGATTCGCCCTGCACCGGTCACACAGTGCGGGGTGATCGCCCGATGAGGCCACCGATTCGCTGAAGTTCCAGCAACGGGAACATTTCTCTCCCCGGGCCCGGGAGACCCCGATCCGGAGCCCTTCCATTTCCGTGCTGACGTAAGGATCCACAAGGTCGCTCCCGTCCACGACGGCGGCCTGGGACACGATGGCGACGGCACGCAGGTCTTCCAGGTGCTCCCTGAGGAGATCCCCCGTTTTTCCGGGCGCCGCGATCTCCACCCGGCTGTCCAGGGAATGGCCGATCCCCTTTTCCCTGCGGGCTTTTTCCAGGGCCTTCGAGATCTCTCCCTTTACGGCCACCAGGGTCTTCCAGGTTTCCCCGACCTTCCGGTCTATCCACTCGTCCCGCACCTCGGGGAAGAGAGTCATGTGAATGCTTTCCGCGCTTCCCCGCTCCCGGGGCATGGCGGACCACACCTCCTCCGCCGTGAAGGTGAGAATGGGCGCGATGAGCCTCACCAGGGTGTCGAGAATGGTATGGAGGGCCGTCTGCGCGGACTTCCGTTCCCTCGACGCGGGCCGGGACGTGTACAGCCGGTCCTTGAGGGCATCCAGGTAGAGGGCGCTCAGATCGACGGTGCAGTAGTTGTAGAGGGTGTAGTAGACCATGTGGAACTGGTAGTCCCCGTAGGCCTTGCGGACCCGGCGGATCACTCCCTGGAGGCGGTTCAGCGCCGCGCGGTCCATCTCCTCCATCTCCCCGTAAGGAACCCGGTCCGCATCCGGGTCGAAGTCGTAGAGATTTCCCAGAATGAACCGGCTCGTGTTCCGGATCCTCCGGTAAGCGTCGATGAGCCGTTTCACGATCTCGTCGGAAATCCGGATGTCCACGGTGTAATCCTCGGCGGCCACCCAGAGTCTCAGGATTTCCGCCCCGAACCGGTCCACCATTTCCTGCGGGTCGACGACGTTTCCCGTGGACTTGGACATCTTTTTCCCCTCGCCGTCCACCACGAAACCATGGGTCAGGACCTCCCGGTACGGAGCCCTGCCCCGGGTTCCCGCCGATTCGAGCAGGGAGGAATGGAACCATCCCCTGTGCTGGTCGCTGCCCTCCAGGTACATGTCCGACGGGGACCGGAGGTCCGGCCATCGGGACTGATTCTCCAGGACCGCCGCATGGCTCACTCCCGAATCGAACCAGACGTCCAGGATGTTCGATTCCTTCGTGAATTCCGTCCCGCCGCACTGCGGGCAGACCGTCCCCGGGGGAATGAGTTCGGAGGCGCTGCGCTCGAACCACACGTCGGCCCCGAATTCGTTCACCAGACCGACGATCCGGTCGAGGATCTCCTTCGTGGCAAGGTGTGCGTTGCAGTTCCTGCAGTAGAACACGGTGATGGGGACGCCCCAGAGCCGCTGGCGGGAAATGCACCAGTCGGGACGGTTTTCGATCATCCCGTAGATCCGGTCCCGGCCCCACGAGGGAATCCATTTCACGGTGTCAATGGACTCGAGGGCCTTTTTCCTGAGACGGTTCTTCTCCATGGAGATGAACCACTGTTCCGTGGCCCGGAAGATGATGGGGTTCTTGCAGCGCCAGCAGTGCGGATACTGGTGCTCGATGTCCATCTCCCCGAGCAGGGCCCCCGTTTCCTTCAATTTGACGTTCACCGGGCGGTTTGCGTCGAAAACGTAGATACCGGCGAAATCCTTCACGTCGTTCATGAGCTTTCCGTCGTCATCCACGGGGGAGTAAACGTCGAGGCCGTATTCGAGGCCGATCTCGTAGTCCTCCTGGCCGTGGCCGGGGGCGATGTGGACGCAGCCCGTCCCCGCGTCGAGCGTGACGAAGGGGGCAAGGATGAGAACGCTCTCCCGGTCGATGAGGGGATGCCGGCATTTCAGGCCTTCCACGACCTCTCCCTTGAACTCTGCCAGGATTTCGAAAGGTTCGTTCCGGAGGCCGAATGCGTCGAGGCAGTAATCCAGAAGATCCCGGGCGATGATGAGCACCTCCCCCTTCACCTTCACCGCCGCGTAATCGAAGTCCTTGTGAAAGGCGATGGCCAGGTTGGCGGGAATCGTCCAGGGAGTGGTCGTCCAGATCACGACGCTCGTCTTTTCCCCCTTCAGTTTCGGCAGTCTTTCGGAAATGTCGGAGACCAGGGGGAATTTTACATAGATGGAGGGCGTCACATGGTCCCGGTACTCCACCTCCGCTTCGGCCAGGGCGGTCTTGCAGGAGGCGCACCAGTACACGGGTTTTTTGCCGCGGTAGATGTCCCCGCTCAGCATGAGCCGGCCGAACTCCTCCACCGTTTTCGCCTCGTAATCGTAGTCCATGGTGACATAGGGATGCTCCCAGTCCCCGAAGACGCCGAGCCGCTTGAACTGGTTCCGCTGGATGTCGAGATACCGTTTGGCGTAGGTCCGGCACATCCGTCTTTTTTCGGCATGGGGGATCTCGAAACGCTTGTCTCCCAGCTCCTTGTCCACCTGATGCTCAATGGGAAGACCATGGCAGTCCCAGCCGGGCACATAGACGCTGTCGAAGCCCTCCATGTTTTTCGATTTGATGACGATATCCTTGATGATCTTGTTCAGGGCCGTTCCCAGATGGATGTCCCCGTTCGCGTACGGGGGCCCGTCGTGGAGAATGTACCGGGGTTTCCCCCTGGAAACGTCGCGGATCTTCTCGTAGATCTTTCCCTCTTCCCAGAACCGCAGGATCTCGGGTTCTTTCTTCGGAAGGTTCGCCTTCATGGGAAAACCGGTCTGCGGAAGGTTCAACGTGTCTTTGTAATCCATGGTACTTCTTCCCCCGTCGCAAAATGATCTTGAATTCATAACACAAGACCTGAAAAATTGGCAATACTTTTCCGGGCGGCGACAATTCGGGGCCGCCGCCCGGCGGGAACCCATAAAAAAGGCCCCCGCGGAACGCCCGCGGGGGCCTTTCACTTCCATAAGGGTCCTCCGGGAGGAACCCGTTTCTACATCATGCCGCCGTATCCGCCGCCGCCGGGCATGGGGGGCATGGGCGCCTCCTCTTTCGGTTTCTCGGCGATCATGCACTGGGTGGTGAGCATGAGGGACGAGACGCTCGAGGCGTTCTGGAGGGCGAACCGGGTGACCTTGGTGGGATCGATGATTCCGGCCTTCATCATGCCCTCGTAAGTGTCGGACTGGGCGTTGAAACCGAAATCGTTCTTGCCGGCCTTCACCTTCTCCACGACGATGGAGCCCTCGAACCCGGCGTTCTGCGCGATCATCCGCAGGGGTTCCTCGATGGCCTTCTTCACGATGTTCACGCCGATCTGCTGGTCCCCGCCGAGGGAAAGCTTGTCCAGGGACGGGATGCAGCGGATGTAAGCCACGCCGCCGCCGGGGACGATTCCTTCCTCCACCGCCGCCCGGGTGGCGTTCAGGGCGTCTTCCACCCGCGCCTTCTTTTCCTTCATTTCCGTTTCCGTGGCCGCGCCGACCTTGATCACGGCGACACCGCCGACCAGTTTCGCCAGCCGTTCCTGGAGCTTCTCCCGGTCGTAATCGGACGTGGTCTCCTCGATCTGGGCCCGCATCATCTTCACCCGGGCCTCGAGGTCCTTCCGGTTCCCCGCGCCGTCCACGATGGTCGTGTTGTCCTTGTCGATGATGATCTTCTTGGCCTGGCCGAGATCTTCCATGCGGGCGTTCTCCAGTTTGGCGCCCATGTCCTCGGAGATGACCTTGCCGCCGGTGAGGATGGCGATGTCCTCGAGCATGGACTTCCTTCTCTCGCCGAAACCGGGGGCCTTCACCGTGGCCACGTGCAGCGTTCCGCGGATCTTGTTCACCACCAGGGTCGCCAGGGCCTCGCCTTCCACTTCCTCGGCGATGATCAGGAGGGGCTTGCCGATCTTGGCGATCTGCTCGAGGACGGGAAGGAGGTCCTTCATGCCGCTGATCTTCTTGTCGTGGATCAGGATGTAGGCGTCGTCGAGAACCGCTTCCATCTTGTCCGGATTGGTCACGAAGTAGGGGGAGAGGTACCCGCGGTCGAACTGCATGCCCTCGACCACTTCCAGCTCCGTCTGGAGCCCTTTCGCCTCTTCCACGGTGATGACGCCTTCCTTGCCCACCTTGCCCATGGCCTCGGCGATGATGTTCCCGATGGTCTCGTCGTTGTTGGCGGAAATGGTGCCCACCTGGGCGATTTCCTTCTGGTCCTTGGTGGGTTTCGTGATCTTTTTCAGCTCGTCGATCACGACTTCCACGGCCTTGTCGATGCCCCGCTTGATTTCCATGGGATTTCCGCCGGCCGCCACGGCCTTGACGCCTTCCCGATAGATGGCCTGGGCCAGGATGGTGGCCGTCGTCGTACCGTCGCCGGCCACGTCGCTCGTCCGGCTCGCCACTTCACGGACCATCTGAGCGCCCATGTTTTCGAACTTGTCTTCCAGTTCCACTTCCTTGGCGACGGTGACGCCGTCCTTGGTCACCGTGGGGGCGCCGAAGGTCTTGTCGAGAATGACGTTCCGTCCCTTGGGGCCGAGCGTGACCTTTACGGCATCGGCAAGGGCGTTCACGCCGTTCAAAATGGATTTCCGCGCCTCTTCGTCATATTGAAGGATTTTGGCTGCCATGAATTCTTTCCTCCTTTATCCGTTCATCCGTATTTTACTTTTCAATGATTCCGAGTACGTCTTCCTCACGCATGATGAGGTATTCCTCGCCCTCGATCTTGATGTCCGTTCCGGCATACTTGTTGAAAAGAATCCGGTCGCCGGCCTTGACATCCAGGGCGATCAGCTTGCCGTCTTCCGTCCGCCGCCCGCTTCCCGTGGCCACCACTTTCCCCTCCGCGGGTTTTTCCTTGGCGCTATCGGGAATGATGATACCGCCTTTCGTCTTCTCCTCTTCCTTGACCCGCTTGACCAGAAGTCTGTCATGCAACGGCCGTACTTTCATACTTCGTCTCCTTTCTGATGGGTTTCTATTTCATCAATAAAAAAATATCGAACAAAAATAAGGGCTAAGGCGGTCCCCTGAAAAATCATGGTTAACTTAAACATCAAATCGGAACTGTCAAGGAAGGAAGCCCGATTTTTTGCAAAAAAAACGGGAACCGTCTTCCGCCGGGAAACGGCGGGTTCGGGAGAATCCCGCTATCGTTCCACCGGTTTGACGTCCACGGGAACCCGGCACGACTCCCTGAAGCGGCGGGCATCGTCCATGGTGCCCACCAGATCCCCGCAGTGAATCGGAATGGCGACCTCGGGACCGATCCGGGTCGCCGCCTCGGCCGCCTCCTCGGCGGTCATCGTGTAGGTCCCCCCCACCGGAAGGATGACGATGTCCGCCTTCAAATTCTTCATTTCCGGGATCACGTCCGTGTCCCCCCCGTAGTAGATCCGTTTTCCCCCGGCCGTCACGATGAACCCGAGCCAGCCCTTCTCCCTGGGATGGAAGGCCTTCTTCCGGTTGTAGGAGGGGACGGCCTCGATCTCCGTCTCCCCGACGGAGACCCTGTCCCCCGGACGGAGGGCCCGGGCGTCCCCGCCGAGTTCGGCGGCCACGTCGGCGCTCGCGAGGATCACCGTGTTCTCTTTCCGGATCTTCTTCACGTCACCGGGGGAGAAATGATCGTAGTGGCTGTGGCTGATGAGGATGATGTCGGCCTTTTCGGCCCCCTCCTTCAATTTCCACGGGTCGATGTAGATGACCTGCTTCCCCGCCCGGATTCTCACGCTCGAATGGCCGAGCCAGCTGATGTTCTCCCGCATGTCACACTCCTTGGAATCCCTGTTTCACCGCATTCCGGTCCCCGTCGGACCGGCGGGTTTCTTCGCCCCCGTTGACAGAAAAAAACCGTTCATGATAGGCGAACGGGTCAAGGGAGGATCCTCCGATGAAAGACATCAAGACCTTCGCCGTCGAGACGGCCCTGGAAGCGGGGGCGCTTCTGAAAAAACGTTTCTCCGAATCCCACGAGGTCCGGTACAAGAGCGAAATCGATCTTGTCACGGAAACGGACGGGATGGCGGAGGAACTCATCGTGAACAGGATCGAAAGGACCTTTCCCTCCCACGACATCCTGGCAGAGGAACGGCGGGAGATTTCCACCGGCAGCGCATTCCGCTGGATCATCGATCCCCTGGACGGAACGACGAATTACTCCCACGGTTTTCCCGTTTTCTGCGTTTCCATCGCTCTCGAACGGGAGGGACGGATCATCCTGGGCGCCATCTTCAATCCCATGCTGGAGGAATTGTTCACCGCGGAACGAGACGGCGGCGCCTTCCTCAATGGAAGCCGGCTTCGGATCTCTCCGACGGATTCGCTGAACCGGAGTCTGCTCGCCACGGGGTTTCCCTACGACATCCGGGAAAACCGGGACAACAACCTTTCCTATTTCAACGCCCTGGCCGTCCGGGCCCAGGCGATCCGGCGGGCCGGATCGGCGGCCCTGGATCTCGCCTATGTCGCGGCGGGCCGTTTCGACGGATTCTGGGAACTTCGGCTCAAACCCTGGGATACGGCCGCGGGGACGCTCCTTGTGGAGGAAGCGGGGGGAACGATCTCGGAAATCGGGGGAACCCCCTTCCATCTCCTTTCCCCATCCCTGCTGGCAACGAACGGCAGGATTCATCCCGCCATGGAGGAAGTCTTCAGGGCCACGGATCCCCTCGATCCCGGGGTCAGGTCCGCCCGGTAGCGGCATCGCCTTTCCCGAAAAAACCGCCTTCCCGAAACCCGAAAAAAAATCGATTTTTTTTCTTGACATCCATTCCAGCTCTATGCTTTATAAGACATATAGAAGATTCCTTCTATGACTCTTTCCATGGCAGGGGGGGTTGCTCTCCGGCAAGTGCAACCCCCCTCTCCGTATCTTCAGGAATCCCCTCCCTTTTCATAAAGCCCGTTTCCCCGTTCGGCCGCCGGCGCCCGCAGTCGTCCCATGCTTTCCGGAAACCGCGAATCGGCGAAAAATCCGCAAGCCGCTCCCTCCGGACGGATTCGCGGTACCTCCCGGAGGCGTGCCGCCCCATCCCGGAGAGCGGGGCGTATTTCTTGGAACGACGCGGGGACAAGGGGCGATATGTTACAGGGACGCCGACAAATCCGTCAGAAGTAGTACCAGATGGAAAGATAGTCGTTGATATTCTCCCCGTCCCGGCAGAGCCGCTTCAGGTAATCGTAAATGGAAACATCCGTGTACAGGTAGTCGTGCACGGAAGTCAGCTTCGTCTCCCAGGAATAGAACCGGTACACACGCCTCCCGTCGGGAAGGATCATGATCACCTCATGGTCCTGCCAGGAGCGGAGATGGGATTTCCCGAGCCGGGGGACGTTGAAGACCGACTCGTCGGTCCGGACGAGCCCGGGGAGCAGGCGGCATTCCTCCCGGCGCTCCTGCTCGATCCGGGCGATGGGGACCCGGAAGTCGAGGGTTTCGTCCTTTCCCATGGTGTTGAAGGTGTAATAGGGATCCACGCCGTGGACTTTCAGAACCCGCCGGAGGAGGCAGCATTCGAACTTCCTGCTGTTGTAATAGGTGAAAACCGCCTGGTTGTATACGTTCATGCCCATCTTCCGGATCCTGCGGATGGCTTCCAGGGAATCGGGGTTCATCTCAGCGGGATGCTCGAAATGGGTCACCACGGCGATTTCCCGTTTTCCCCAGGAATGGTACCTCTGGAAGATCCCCAGGAGTTCGTCGTTGATCCGGAAGGGGAGGGTCACGGGAATCCGGGTGCCGATGCGGATCCGGTCCACGTGCTCGATTTCGGCGATTTCCCCGAGGATCCATTCGATGTACCGGTTGTTGAGGGTCAGGGGGTCGCCGCCGGTCACGAGAACCTCGGAGATGTTCCTGTCGTCCCGGATCCACTGGAGGGCCTGGCCGACCTTCTTCTTGGACAGCATGACTTCCTCGTCCATGTCCTTTACCTCCCAGTTGCGCTGGCAATAGACGCAGATCTGGGGACAGGAACGGTAAGGCTTGACGATCACGATCTGGGGATAACGCCGGGTCACTCCCTCGATGGGGCTCGTCGCCTTCTCGGCCATGAAATCCATGTCGATCCCGTTGCGGCGGTTTTTCAGCACATTCTCGCAGTAACGGACGCTGGGAATCACCTGGGCCCGGACAGCCCTGTCCGTTCCGGACCGCCCCTCCCGGTTGAACAGGGACAGATAGTGGGGGGTGATCTCAAAGGGGATGTCGTTTTTCAGGGCCATTTCCAGCCCCCGGACCTCGTCTTTCTCGAGGCGGACCAGGGCGGAGAGGGTTTTCCTGTCCCGGATGATGTGCTTCATGTGCCAGCGATGGTCGTACCAGTCCTTTTCCGTGCTCCCGAAAAAGGCAAGAATGTCCTTCCGCAGCATTTTGCGCTGTTCGATGATTTTCTCGTCCATGCCGCTGGCATACCGGCGGAAATACCGGTTCATCATGGAGGCGTAAGCGTCGAGCTGCTCCGACCGCTCGACGGCCGCGTCATGGCCTTCCTTGACCACGAGAAGCTCGTCGCGCCGGGAATGCCTTCCGTACTTTCCCCGGATCCCGAGGAAAAGGGCAAGGAACTCCATGACGAATCCCTCGGAAACCTTATCCAGGATCCCCTCCTCGTTCCGGGCCAGCCCGTAAAGCAGGGCCAGGGCGGAAGTATCCGTCAGGTGTTCGTTTTCCGTCCGGAATATGTTGGAGATCACCCGGATGCATTCCCGGACATTTCTTTTTTCCACGACGTTCAGATCGGCATAGTAAGTATCGGATTTCATGTTGTACAGGTCACGCCGCAGCCGGTCGAGATGGTCGAAGACCACGTACCGCGCCTCTTCCGCGTGCTTCGAGTTCCGGAGCATGCTTTCGATCCGGGGAGCGGCCCTCCAGAGCCTCTGAACCAGTTCCTCCTTGCCGAGATTGATCAGTCTCTTCATCTTCCCTTCCTGTTTCGTCGTGTCGGTCGTAAAAACCCGCAAAGTCCACGAAATGCCGATTTTTTACATACCACAGATACTTCCCGGTTTTCAACCGCCTGTGCCGATTCCGATTCCGGCCCGGTTTGCCGGTCCGGCTTCGACGCGTCCGCCCGGGACCTCCGGGGTGGGAACCCGGGGGAAAATATGCTATGCTCGCCCCGAAAAAAAGAAAGGGGCTCCCCATGTCCACCGAACGGGAAACGGAGGCTCTCCGCGACCTCGCCGACGGCCTGGCATCGGAAGGCCGCTACGAGGAAGCCGTCGAAATCTACGGCAGGCTCGTCAGGGATGATCCCGAAAGCGACTCCCCCCTCATGTCCCTCGCCTGGACATACCGGGACTGGGGAAAGGAGGAGGAGGCCGTCCGCTGTCTCGAAACGCTCTTCGAGCGGGAGATCCGGCGCCGGGTGTTCACCGGTTTCGCCTTCGACGAAATGGTCCGCCTGTTCCGCGAGAAGGGGATGCACGACCGTCTTGTTTCCCTTTGTGAACGGGTGGCGGAAGCACAGCCGGAGGATCCCGCCCTTCTTTGCACCCTCGGGGAGGCTTATCTGGGGGCGGGGCAGGGGGAGCAGGCCGTCCGGGTTTTCGGGAAACTGGCGGAGATGGAGCCGGAAGCGTCCGCATATCTGTGCCTTCTGGGAAACGCCCACGTCATCGCGGGAGATCCGGAAAAAGCGGTGGAATGCTATGAAAAGGCCGTCGCCCTCGAACCCGGAAAATCCCACGTCTTCTTCGGCCGCCTGGGAAACCGGTTCGCCCGGACGGGCGATCTCGAGCGGGCGGAACGGATCCTCCGGAGGGCGGTCAGCGAGAAACCGGATGACCCCCTGTCCCACTGCGGCCTCGGAGACGTCCTGATCCGGCGCGGACGGACCGGCGAGGCCCGGAAGGCATACGACCGGGCGATCGCACTGGACGGGGCGTCGAGGGAAGGATACCTGAACCGGATGGGAAGGTCCCTTCTCGAGGGGGGCCGTTTCGGGGAGGCGGCCGCCGTTTTCGAGGAACTCCTTTCCCTGTCGCCGGAAAATCCGATCCACCGCAGGAACCTCGAGGAAGCCCGCAGGTTGGGAAAAGGATGAAATCGGCTCTTGACAGAGATCCGTACCTTGGGATATGTTCACCTTCCAGGCGATTGACCGGACAATCGTGGGGATGTAGCTCAACTGGGAGAGCGCGGCGTTCGCAATGCCGAGGTCAGGGGTTCGATCCCCCTCATCTCCACCAGGATAAAAAAAATCCCTCCTCAGGAGGGATTTTTTCATTTCAGGGGTCCGGATCCGGCCGACCGGCCGGGCCTTCAGCCCCGGCCGGAAAACAGTTTCGAAAACCGCCTTTTGTTCCGCTTCCTCCACCCGCCGCGATGGTAGGCGTAACTTGCCAGCAGGGGAAGGGCCAGGGTGGCCTCGGCGAAGACCATCTGCTCGTGGGAAGTGTCCACCTTGCCCCAGGAAGCGGCCTCCTTCAGGGTGGAACTGGAACAGGCCCCGTCCCGGACGTCCGCCACGGTGATCTGGACGGCATACTTGTGCATGGGCACTTCCTTCCCGAGGATTTCGGCGCAGATCACCGTGTCCTGCACGAAATTCTTGGGAACGCCGCCGCCGATCATGAGAAGACCGGTCGTCTCCGCCGCCATCTTGATCTCCGTCAGTTCCCGGAAGTCCTTCACCGAGTCGATGGAAACGTGGCGGTCCGGATTCCGGTGCTGGTGCAGGACCAGGCCGAAACCCGCGCTGCTGTCGGAAAAGGCGGGACAGAACACGGGGACGTCGTTCTCGCAGGCAAGCTGCACCAGGGAATTTTTCTTTACGGAATGCGTCTCGAGGTACTTTCCCATCTCCCGGATGAATTCCCGTGAGGAATAGGGACGGGGCGCGAGCAGATCGGCGATCTCGGCGATCGTGCGGTCGCAGGTCTGAAGTTCCTCCTCGTCGATGTAAGTGTCGTAGATCCTGTCGATGTAAAGACGTCTCAATTCCCTGTCGTCCACGTGGGCGGAGCCCTGATAGTGGCGGAACCCGAGGGCCTCGAAAAAATCCATGTCCACCACCGTCGCCCCCGTCGCACAGACCGCATCCACCATGTTGTGGGCCACGAGGTCCGCGTAGATCCCCATGCAGCCGGCGGCGCTCGTGCTTCCCGCGATCGTCAGGATGACGGCGCAGTCTTCGTCCCGGAGCATCCGGTCATAGAGGTCCGCCGCCGCGGCGAGATCCCTGGCGGAAAAGGACATGTGCCGCATCGATTCCACAATGGGGACGGCGTCGATCGCTTTGATGTCCACGTGCCGCACTTCCCGCTTCAGATAATCCTTTTTTTCCATATGCCGTCCCTGCCGTACCCGATCCCTTTTCTTTCCGCACTGCCGTCCCCGCCGTCCGGCGGTCCCTTTCCCCGGACGGGGTGCCTGGGAAAGTGTTTTTTTATTCTTTACACGCCCGTCCCTCTTGACGAACTCGTAAAAAGGCCAATTCAACACTTTTTCGAACGGCAAAGGAAAAAGCTCCACAGGCAAGGCGCCCGAATCCCGAGGACTGAGGCGTACTGATGGTACGCCGCAGGGACGAGGGAGGAAGGGCAACACAGCATATGGGCTTTTTACGAAGCCGTCCTCTTGATTCATTAACCGAACCCGGCTTATATTGCAACTGGCCGGCAAAGGGCAAGGAGATTTTCTCCACCGCCGATCCGGCCCCCTTCGGACGGGGAAACGAAAAAAATCACCGGGAGGAACGGGAATGAAACTGAGCAGAAGCGAAATTCTCAAACTCATGGAAGACTGGTCCGCCGCATGGAACCGCCACGACTTCGATGCGGTCATGGAGCGATTTCACGACGACGTTCTGTTCGAGAACTGGACCGGCGGCCGCGCCACGGGAAAGGAGGCCCTCCGGAAAGCCTGGACTCCATGGTTCGAAAACCACGGCGGCTTCGTCTTTCGCACCGAGTCCTTCATCCCGGACGAGGAAGGGCAGCGGGTGACCTGGCAATGGACCCTGGAGTGGCCGTCCCTGGAAAAAGGGTTCGAAGGAAAGAGGGAAATCCGCAGAGGAATCGACGCCATCGAATTGAAAGACGGAAAAGTGTTTCGCAAATGCACCTATTCCAAGACCACCCTGGAAATCGACGGCCGGAAGATCCCCCTGGCGGCCGCCGGGCGTTGAGCTTTCCTTTCGGCCAGGCGGTCCGCCGCGCCGGGCCGCCGCAGTCCCGCCTTCAGGAACCGTCGTCCTCCCGCCCGGCAGGCGGGACCGGGCGAAAGGCTCCCTTTTCCAAAGAGGCGCCGGGGCCGTCCGCCGCCAGGCCGAGAACGCCGGAACAGGCGAACTCAAAGTAGATGTCGACGATGTCCCGAACCTTCAGGGGACCGTCCGCCTGGTACCAGTAGGAGACGCCGGTGCACATCTGGAGAATGGCGAAGGCCGCGATCTTGGAGTCCCGGATGTGAAAGCGTCCCTCCCTGATTCCCTCGTCGAGAATGTCGGAAAACAGCTTCTCGTACTTTCTCCGCTTCCGGAGGACGAACGCGTAGTTCTCTTCCGTGAGACTCCGGATTTCGGAGTCGGTGACGTAGGTCATCTCCAGGTTGTTGATGTGGTAGACGATGTGCGTTTCTATCGCCCTCCTCAGTTTGGAAACGGCGTCCCCCTGGTCCCGGATGGACTCCTTCAGGAGGAACGTGAGTTCCGACATGGTGAAGTCCATGATGTTGAAAAGGATCTCCTGCTTCGAGGAGAAATGGTAGTACACGCTCGCGCCCCGGATGCCCGAACGACCAGCCATTTCCCGCAGGGTCGCCGCCTCGTAGGACTTGGCCCGGAACAGGCGCGCCGCCTCGATGAGGATGATCTTCTTTCTCGGATGCATGTCCATTTTTCTCCGCCTTTCCGGCGGGGCATCGAAGATGCGGTGAAACGGTGCAATGTAGAAAAAGTCCCACGGACGCTTTTTCGAGCGGCGGTGACAAAAGGCCCGAAGGCAAGGCGCCTCGCATTCCCGGGACCGGCGCCCGTCCCCGGCGGTCAGGGATGAAGGGCGGCACAACCCATGGACTTTCTTAAAAGTTGCAAAACCTAACGCTTGTTATAATGTCTCCCCGTTTCCGTCAAGCATTTTTTTCCTCAACATCCGTCCGCCACCGGTAAAAATCAGCAACCATTTGTTAACATAGCACTATTTACAATTCCGCGTTCCCCGGGAAAAAAGAGTTTCCCGCCCGATATTTTTCTTGACAAACGCTTTTCCATCTCTTACGTTTGAAAGACCTAACGTGCGTTAGGTTCATCTCCATGGGAGGTAAAGGTGTCATGAAGCTTCTGAAAAGCATTTTCGTCCTCTCATTATCCGTTTTTCTGCTGACGGGCGCCCTGGCGTCCTTCTCCGGAACGGATGCATGGGCCGCGGACCAGAAGGTGTACAAATTCAGGATGCAGGTCCTCTTCGGTCCGAGCCAGCTGTGGCAGTACAAGCCTTTCGTCGATTACGTCGAGCAGGCCAGCGGCGGGCGGATCAAGATCGAACTCTATGCCGGCGGCCAGCTGGTGCCCACGGACCAGATGCTGAGCGCCTGCGCCGAGGGGACCATCGACCTGGCGGGGGGGGCGGGAGGTTACTGGTCCAACCGGATCCCCCTGGCGGACATCGAGGCGGGGATGCCCTTCTCCCTGAGGACCCTCACGGACGTGAACACGTTCTTCTATCAGAAGGGATTCCTGGAACTGTGCCGGAAGGCCTACGGGGAGCACGGCGTCTACTATCTCGGCCCGCAGATGGTGGACTTCTCCTTCATCCAGGCCAAGAAACCCGTGAAGACCCTGGATGACCTCAAGAAACTGAAATTCCGGGCCGTTCCCAACACGGGCAAGCTACTGGGCAAATCGGGAGTTTCCGCCGTCTACATTCCCGCCGAGGAAGTGTACATGGCCATCTCCACGGGCACCCTGGACGGCGTGATCTACGGGGGCGCCGAGTCGAATTCCACCATGTCCTACCAGGAGGTGGCCCCGTATTACATGGTCCCCCCCATCAACTGCGCGAACCAGAACCTGATCATGGGCATGAAGCAGTGGAACGCGCTGCCCAAGGACCTCCAGGCCGTTCTCGACCTGGCCACCCAGTATGAAAACCTCTACATCCAGACCCTGAACTGGGACCTGGAATTCAAGACCCGGAGCCGGATGATGAAGGAAAACAACCTCCAGATCGTCGAGCTGGACAAGTCCCTCCTGGACACCCTCACCGCCAGCGCCCGGGAAATGTGGGCGGAGCAGGCGAAAAAGGATGCCTATTCCAAGCAGGGGATCGACATGCTCCTCGGCTACCTGAAGGAGGTGGGCTACATCAAATGACGGCTTCGTAAAGTTTCGGACTTCTTCGCGTTCATGCATCGACGCCGTTGCAGACGGAGACGGTGCGCGCCCGCCCCCCTTCCGGGCGCGCACGCGGTCTCGCCGAGGTTTTTATGAAACCCCTTGCCCTTTTCGTGAAAGTGGTCGACGGCGCGTCCGTCGTTGTCGGGAAGATCGTCGGCTATTTCATGGTCCTCGTGATGATTTCGTCGACCATCGAGATTGTGTCCCGGTACTTTTTCAACAGCCCGACGATCTGGGCGTACGAATTCGGCCAGTACCTCTTCGGGGCCTACTTCCTTCTCGCCGGCGCCATCACACTCTATTACAGGGAACACGTGGGGATGGACGTCGTCGTGAGCCACCTGAGCCCGAGGAAACAGGCGCTGCTGAACGCCCTCACCTACGTCTTCGCGGCCCTGTTCTGCGGGGTGCTCGTGTACAAGGGGGGACAGTTCGCTTACAAATCCGTCATTCACCTCGAACGGGCGGCCAGCGTCTGGGCCCCTCCCATCTGGCCCCTCAAGACAGCCCTGCCCGTCGCCGGCCTTCTCATGCTCCTCCAGGCCACGAGCAACCTGATCAAGGATCTGTATTTCGCCGTAACGGGGAAGACCTGGGCGGAAAGGGAGGTGAACGCCTGATGGACATGGCCACCATCACCCTGCTCATGTTCGGCGTCATGGTGCTCCTCCTGTGCACGGGGCTGCCGGTCGCCTTCGTCATCGGAAGCGTGGGCATCATCTTCGCCTATTTCCTCTGGGGTCCCGGCGGGCTTTCCATGGTCATCTACCCCACCTACGGACTGTCCCTGACCTTTCTCCTCGCGGCGGTCCCCCTGTTCATCTTCATGGGGCTCATCCTGCAGAAATCGGGGATCGCCGACGATCTCTTCGAGGCCATGTACAAATGGGCCGGCGGGCTCCGGGGAGGGATGGCCGTGGGAACGGTCATCGTCTGCGCCATCATCGCCGCCATGGTCGGCATCAGCGGCGCGGCCACCGTGGCCATGGGACTCATCGCCCTGCCGGCCATGCTGAAGCGGAACTATTCCAAGTATCTCGCCACGGGAACCATCCAGGCGGGAGGCGCCCTCGGTCTCCTCATCCCCCCGAGCATCCCGTTCCTCGTGTACGCCTTCGTGGCCCAGCAGTCGGCGGGGATGCTCTTCGCCAGCGGCGTCCTGCCCGGCCTCCTCCTGTGCTCGCTCTACATCGTCTACATCCTCGTCCGTTCGGCTCTCCAGCCCGAACTGGCCCCGGCCCTCCCCCCGGAGGAGCGGGCGACTCTCCGGGAGAAAATGCTTTCCCTCAAGGCCCTCGTGCTGCCCTTCGCCGTCATCTTCTCCGTCATGGCCTGCGTGGTGCTCGGCATCACGACGATCACCGAGGCGTCGGTCATCGGCGCCCTGGGGGCCATGGTCGCCGCCACCGTCCAGCGTAAGCTCACCTTCCGGATGATCCGGGAGAGCCTGGAACGGACGACGATCGTGACCGCCATGGTCATGTGGATCGCCCTGGCGGCGGTGTGCTTCGGAAGCATCTACACGGGGCTCGGCGCCGCCAAGATGGTGAAGGACGTCTTCCTGGGACTGGGCCTCGGCCCCTGGGGGGTCCTCATCTGCATGCAGCTCAGCTTCTTCGTGCTCGGCATGTTCCTCGACGATACGGCCATCCTCTTTCTCACCGTCCCCCTGTATCTGCCCATCGTCAAGCAGCTGGGGTTCGACCCCCTGTGGTTCGGGACCCTCTTCGTCATCAACATGCAGATGGCCTTCCTCACCCCGCCCTACGGGCTCAACCTCTTCTACATGAAAGGCGTCGTGCCCAGGGGAATCACCATGACCGACCTCTACTGGTCCGTGTGGCCCTTCGTGCTCATCCAGGCGGTGGGGCTCGCCCTGGTCATGATCTTCCCCCAGATCGCGCTTTGGCTGCCGAACGCCGTGTTCCGATAACCGGGAGGGGGGAAGGACGATGAAGAAAAGAGGACATCCCCTGGGACTGCACCGGGTCCTGGAACCCGCGGGGGCCCTTCCCCAGGCGGCGTTCCGGCTGGACAGCACGCCCGAGTGTTACGACAACGAAATCCTTCTGGACGTGGAGGTGCTGAACATCACCTCGGCGAGTTTTTCCAGGATCAAGAGGGAAGTGGGAACGGGTGAGGAGGCCCTCGCCCGGGCCGTTCTGCAAATCGTCCGGGAAAGGGGGAAATACCAGGACCCCGTCCTCGGTTCGGGAGGGATGCTCATCGGCACCGTCCTGGAAATCGGGGACCGGCTGGCGGGCCGGATCGACCTGGCCCCCGGCGACGGGGTGGCGACGCTGATCTCGCTCACGGCAACGCCCCTCAGCCTGGAGGAGGTTCTTCACATCAACCCGGCGACAGACCAGGTCCGGGTCCGGGGAAAGGCCGTTCTTTTCGAGCGGAGCCTGTTCGCCCGCATTCCCGGCGACCTGCCCGCCGAGGTCTCCCTCGCCGTCATGGACGTGGCCGGCGCGCCGGCCATGGTGGCCCGGAGCGTCGCCGCCGGGGACACCGTGGTGATCCTGGGCGGGGGCAAGGCGGGCCTCCTGTGCCTCCATGAAGCCCGCACAAGGGTCGCCCCGACGGGGAAAACGATCGCCGTCGAATACTCGGCGAAACGGTGCGGGGAAATCCTCTCGCTCGGCCTCGCCGATATCGCCCTCCCCCTGGACGTGACGAAACCGGTGGAGGTCATGGAAAAAATCGAAGAGGCCACGGGAGGGGCCATGGCCGATTTCACCGTCAACGTGGTGAACGTGGAACATTCGGAGATGGCGGCCATCCTGTCCACCAAGCCCGCGGGAACGGTCTTCTTCTACAACACGGCCACGAGCTTCACAAGGGCGGCCCTGGGAGCGGAAAGCGCGGCCACGCCCGTCCGGATGCTCATCGGAAACGGCTATGTCCCCGGCCATGCCGAGCTGACCTTCCAGATCCTCAGGGAAAACGAAAAACTTCGAAAATTTTTCGAGGTCCTCTACGCAAAAAAGGAATCATGAACCATCCGAAAACCCGGCTTCTTCAAGCCGGCGGGATAAAAAACGCTGCTGGAATACGAAAGGAGAACAAAAGATGGAAGAGATACGATCGACCATACGGCTCAGAATGTCCCAGGCGGATGCCCACTACGGGGGAAACCTCGTGGACGGGGCCCGGATGCTGGCGCTCTTCGGGGACATCGCCACGGAACTTCTGGTCCGAATGGACGGCGACGAAGGTCTCTTTCTCCGTTATGACGAGGTGGAATTCCTCGCCCCGGTCTTCGCGGGGGACTACATCGAGGCTTCGGGATGGATCACCAGGACGGGAAAGACCTCCCGGACGATGGAATTCGTCGCGAAAAAGGTGATCCGCTGCCTCAACGATCCCAAACAGCCTTCCGCCTGCGACTTCCTCGAGGAGCCCGTCGTCGTGACCCGTGCCAAGGGGGTCTGCGTCACCCCTCTGGCGATGCAGCGGAAGAAACCGGCATGAACGGTTCCTGAACCGCCCCTGCTCCTCACAGGGAAACCGGGAGGCATGGATATCATGAAAAAACTCATTCTTACGGCGGCCATCCAGGGGGCCGAACTGACCCGGAAGGACACCCCCCATCTCCCCGTCACCCCGGAGGAACTGGCCCGCGAGGCCTGCCGGGCCTGGAACGAAGGGGCGGCGGTGATTCACGTCCACGTCCGCGACCGTCTCGGGAACCCTTCCCAGCGGGCCCGGGATTACCGGGAGAACCTGGAGGCGATCCGGGCTTCGGGGTGCGGGGCCATCCTCCAGGTATCCACGGGCGGGGCCCTGGGCATGACGCCCGAGGAGAGGATGGAACCGCTCACCCTTCGTCCCGAGTACGCCACCTTGAACACCGGCTCCATCAATTTCGGACGGGACGTCTTCATCAATTCCCCCGACATGATGGAGACGCTGGCCCGGGCCATGTCGGAACACGGCGTGAAACCCGAATTCGAGGTCTACGAGGAAGGGCACATCCACAATGCCATGGAACTGGTCCGGGCGGGCCTCGTCCGGGAGCCCCTGAACTTCGATTTCGTCCTGGGCGTTCCCGGCGCCATGGCCCCTTCGCCCCGGAATCTTCTCCACCTGGCGGAAACGATTCCGCCCGGGGCGAACTGGACCGTCGCCGGCATCGGCAGGTACGAACTTCCGCTGGGAGGGATGGCCGTCTTCATGGGCGGAAACGTCCGGGTCGGGATGGAGGACAACATCTATTATTCGAAAGGGGTGCTCGCCGGAAGCAACGGGGAGCTTGTGGCACGGATGGCGCGGATCGCCGCGGAGGCGGGCAGGGAGATCGCCGCCGCCGATGAAGCGCGGGCGATCCTGGGGATCCCTCCGTAACGGGAAAATCCCTTTCCTCATTCATGAAAAGGTCCCCCGGCATCCCGAAACCGGGGGACCCCGGATTCCTTCCGGCGGGACCGCCCGGCCCGGGATCAACCGGCGAGGGCGATCACCTCGATCTCTATGGGGGCGTCCCTGGGAAGCCTGCTCACCTCGACGCAGGATCTTGCGGGCGGCGCCTCGGGAAAGTACTCCCCGTAGACGCCGTTGAACTCGGCGAACCGGTCCATGTCCCGGAGAAACACCGTCGTCTTGACGACACGGCCGAGGCCCGAACCCGAGTCCTCGAGAACGTTCCGGATCGTGTCCAGGACCCGCCGCACCTGGTCCCCGAAAGACCCTTCGACGGAAGCCCCGGATGCGGGATCGAGGGGGATCTGCCCCGAAAGAAACAGAAACCCGTTGGCCCTGACGGCCGTCGAGTACGGACCCACGGCCCGGGGGGCCCGTTCCGCCCGGATGATGGTTTTTTCCATGGTTTCCTCCTTTTGTCCCTCCATTCCCGCGCCGTGCCCGCGGTCATGATACCGTCATACTGAAAAATGAATCGCCGGGCAACGGAAATCGAACGAAACCGAAACCGCCTCCCGTTCCTTCCCCCGCCGCTTCTCCGGAACACAGGGGCGCCGCAGGCGTTTCACGGGCCCTTTCCGGAACCGCGGCGGCGGGCACAAAGGGCTTGCATCTCCCGGCGGGCTCTGTTACACCCCTTTCGATAGAGGAAAAAGGCACGTGATTTCCATGATCGATCCGCTGGAGGAAACAAGGGTCCTCACCGTCACCGAACTCACGGGACAGATCCGGGAGGTCCTCGAGGGAACCTTCGGGTTCCTCTGGGTGAAGGGGGAGGTGTCCAATCTCCGCCGTCCTTCCTCGGGGCATCTTTACTTCACCCTGAAGGACGATTCCGCCCAGATCCGGGCCGTCCTGTTCCGCCAGAGCGCCGGCAGGCTCGGGTTCGACCTGGAGGACGGCATGGAGATCCTCTGCCGGGGGAAGATCACCGTTTACGGCCAGCGGGGGGAATACCAGATCCTCGTGGACGCCGCGGAGCCCCGGGGGCTGGGCGCGCTCCAGAAGGCATTCGAACAGCTGAAGAAGCGCCTCGAAGAAGAAGGACTGTTCGACCGGGCCCGGAAAAAGCCCCTTCCCTTCCTCCCGGAAAGAATCGCCGTCGTCACCTCCCCCACGGGGGCCGTCATCCGGGATATCCTCAACATCACGGGACGCCGTTTCCCTTCCGTGGACATCCTCGTCGTCCCCGTCCGGGTCCAGGGCGCAGAGGCGGCACCGGAGATCTGCGAAGCCATCGCGCTTCTGAACGAACATTCCCTGGCGGACGTGATGATCGTCGCCCGGGGAGGGGGATCCCTGGAGGACCTTCTTCCCTTCAACGACGAGCGGGTGGCCCGGGCGATCCATGCCTCCCGGATCCCGGTGATCTCGGCGGTGGGTCACGAGATCGACTTCACCATCGCCGACTTCGTGGCCGACCTGCGGGCGCCGACGCCCTCCGCCGCCGCCGAGCTGGTCGTTCCCGGGAGGGACGACCTCATGAAACACCTCGTCCGGAACCGGGAGCGGCTCGCCGAAGGGATTCGGACGAAGGTGAAACCGCTCCGGGACCGCCTGGAATTCCTTCAGGGCCTGGTCAGGAGCCCGGCAAGGCGCATCGACGAATCCCGGATCGGGCTGGACCGGCTCCTGGAGGAAATGGAAAAGGAAATGAGGGGAACGCTGGAATCGAAGACCGAACGGGCGGACAGGGAGCGGGAGCGGCTCATGGCCGCGTCCCCCCGGGGCCGGGTCCGGGAAGTCCTTTTTCAGCTTGATTCCGTGGGAAAAAATATGGTAGCGGGACTCCAGTCGTCCCTGAGGGACAGGACATCCCTCCTTCGAAAATGCGGGGCGTCCCTGGATGCCCTGAGTCCCTTGTCGGTGCTGCGGAGGGGATACGGGATCGTGCGGAAGTGGCCGGAAGGGCGCATCGTGCGGGACGCCTCCACCCTCGCGGCGGGCGACCGGGTCAGCGCGCGGCTGAACGCCGGGACGTTTCTCGCCGGGGTGATCTCGACCTCACCGGAGGGAGAAGGGCCATGGAAGGAATGAAATTTGAAGAGGCCTTCGAACGCCTCGAAGAAATCGTGAAAAACCTCGAAAAAGGGGACCTGACCCTGGAGGAGTCCCTCCAGGTCTTTGAAGAAGGCATCCGGCTGTACCGGTTCTGTGCCGGGAAGCTGGATGAAGCGGAAAGAAAAGTGGAAATCCTCCTCGAGGACGAGGGGGGTCCCCGGCGCGGGTCTTTTCTCCAGAAGGGCGAAAATGAGGAGTGAACCCTTCGATTCCCTGGACCGCTATCTTCGAGAGCGGAAGGAACGGGTGGATCGGGCGCTTGACGGCTTCCTCCCCGGGGAAAGCCGCTACCCCGACCCGGTCTTCCGGTCCGTCCGTTACAGCGTGTTCGCGGGGGGAAAGCGGCTGCGGCCGGTCCTGGTCATCGCCGCGGCGGAAATCTGCGGGGCGAAGGCGGAGGATGTGCTCCCCGTGGCCTGCGCCATCGAGATGATCCACACCTATTCCCTTATTCATGACGACCTTCCGGCCATGGATGACGACGACTTCCGGAGAGGGAAGCCGACGAATCACCGCGTCTTCGGGGAAGCGCTGGCCATCCTCGCGGGCGACGCCCTCCTGACGGAGGCCTTCCGCCTCATGACGGACCGGGGGGCGATGCGGGGCGTCCCTCCGGAGCGGCTTCTCGACGTGGCGGGAGAAATCGCCGAGGCGGCCGGTTTTTCCGGCATGATCGCCGGGCAGGTCGTGGACATCGCGTCGGAAGGAAAACCGCCGGACGGGGAAACCCTCGACTTCATCCACTCCAGAAAAACGGAACGGATGATCACCGTGTCGCTGCGGGCCGGGGCGATTCTCGCGGGAGCGGAAGCCGGGGCCCTGGAGGCCCTCACCGGGTACGGCAGGCGGATCGGACTTGCGTTCCAGATATCCGACGACATTCTGAACGTGGAGGGCACGGCGGAGGCCCTCGGAAAAGGCACGGGAAGCGACGCCGCCCGGAAGAAGCTGACCTACCCGGCCCTCTACGGCCTGGAATCCTCAAAAGAGAAGGCCGGCACCCTCGCCGGGGAGGCCGTGCGGTGTCTCGACCGCTTCGGCGACGAGGCGCAGCCGCTGCGCGCCCTCGCCGGATACATCGTGGAAAGAAACAATTGACGGCTTCGTAAAAAGTTCCTATGCTGCCTCTTCTTCCCTCGTCCCTGCGGCGTACCGTCCGTACGCCTCGGTCCTCGTGATTCGGGCGCCTTGCCTCCGGAGCTTTTTACTTTGCCGTTCGAAAAAGTATTGATTTGGCTTTTACGAGTTCATCACAAATGATCGAAACGGACATTTTCTCAATGGTTGAAGCAGGCGGGGAGAGCATCCTCGAAAGAGTGAACTCGCCGGAAGACATCCGGCGGCTGACCGTCGACGAACTGAATTTCCTGGCCCGGGAAATCCGCGCCAGGATCATCGAAACGGTCTCCAGAAACGGGGGGCACCTGGCGTCGTCCCTGGGAACGGTGGAACTCACCCTGGCGCTGCACCACGTCTTCGACACCCCCCGGGACCGGCTGATCTGGGACGTGGGGCACCAGGCCTATGCCCACAAGCTCATCACGGGACGGCGGGACCGGTTCCACACCCTGAGGAAGAAAGACGGCATCAGCGGCTTTCCGAAAAGGAAGGAGAGCCCTTACGACGTCTTCGATGCCGGCCACAGCAGCACCTCCCTGTCCGCCGCCGCGGGGATCGCCGAGGCCCGCTGCTTCAGCGGGGAGAAATACAAGGTCATCGCCGTCATCGGCGACGGTTCCATGACGGCGGGGATGGCCTACGAGGCCATGAACTGGGCGGGGGACCGGAAAAAGGACCTGATCATCGTTCTCAACGACAACGAAATGTCCATTTCCCCGAACGTGGGAGCCATGTCAGCCTACCTGAACCGGGTCATGACGGGAAAAGAGATGACCCGGCTGAAAGCGGGGGTTCTTCAGTTTTTGAAAACCCTCCCCGGCGGGGACCACATGATCAAGTTCACCCGGCAGGCGGAGGAATCCCTGAAGGCGTTCATCGTCCCGGGGATGCTCTTCGAGGAACTGGGGTTCCAGTACATCGGCCCCCTGGAGGGACACCGGCTCGACTATCTGATCAGGACGTTCCAGAACGTGCGGCGGCTGAACCGGCCGGTCCTCGTTCACGTGGTGACGAAAAAGGGAAAGGGCTGCTCCTTCGCGGAGGAGGAGCCGTGCCGCTATCACGGTGTGGGACCTTTCGACGGGGAGACCGGGGCCCTCCCCTCCCGGGAAGGCGCACCGCCCTCCTACACGGAAGTCTTCGGGGAAACCATGATCCGGCTCGCCCTGAAAAACCCGAAGGTCGTCGCCATCACGGCGGCCATGTGCACGGGCACGGGCCTCGACGAATTCGCAATCCGGTTCCCCGAACGCTTCTTCGACGTGGGCATCGCCGAGCAGCACGCGGTGACCTTCGCCGCCGGCCTGGCCGTGGAGGGCCTCGTGCCCGTCGTGGCCGTCTACTCCACCTTTCTGCAGAGGGGATTCGACCAGGTTCTCCACGATGTGTGCCTCCAGAACCTGCACGTGGTCTTCGCCCTCGACCGGGCCGGTTTCGTGGGAGAGGACGGCCCCACCCATCACGGGCTGTTCGATCTTTCCTATCTGCGGTCCCTTCCCAACATGGTCGTCATGGCACCGAAGGACGAAAACGAATTCCGGCGGATGATCCGGACGGCCGTGGCCTGTTCCGGACCCGTCGCCGTCCGGTACCCCCGGGGGGCCGTCCCGGGCGTTCCCCCGGACGACGGTCCCGCCGAGATCCCCCTGGGCCGGGGGGAATGTCTCACGGAGGGCGACGACCTGGCCATCTTCGCCGTCGGGACGACCGTGCAGGCCGCCCTGGAGGCCGCGGAGGCGCTCCGGGCGGAGGGCGTCGGGACCGCCGTCGTCAACTGCCGGTTCGTCAAACCCCTGGACAGGGAGCTTCTCTGCGCGACGGCAAGGAAAACGGGGCGGGTGCTCACCGTCGAGGAAAACGTCCTCATGGGGGGGTTCGGAAGCGCGGTCCTGGAATGTTTCCAGGAGGAAGGCCTCCAGGGAATCCCGGTGAAACGGCTCGGCGTCGGCGACGCGTTCGTCGAACAGGCGACCCAGAAGGAACTGCGGCATCTTTACGGGATCGACGGGGACGGGATTCTCCGGGCGGCGCGGTCCCTCGTGCAGCAGGGTTCCTGAGGCGGGTCTTTCGTCTTCTCCATGGCATCGGGCAGGGAAAGGCTGGACAGGCTGATGGTGGCGCGGGGGCTTGCCGAATCCCGGGAGCGGGCGAGGGCCCTCATCCTCGCGGGGTCGGTGCGCGTCGACGGCAATCCCGCCGGCAAGGCAGGAACCTTCATCCCGGAAGACGCGGTGATCGAGGTCCGGACGCCGGATCATCCCTACGTGAGCCGGGGGGGCCTGAAACTCGAGGGGGCGCTCGACGCATTCGGAATCGACGTGACCGGTCTTGTCGCCCTGGACGCGGGCGCCTCCACGGGAGGATTCACCGACTGCCTTCTCCGGAGGGGCGCCGCCAGGGTCTACGCCGTCGACGTGGGGTACGGCCAGTTCGCCTGGAAGCTCCGCCGGGACAGCCGGGTCATCCTGCTGGAACGAACGAACATCCGCCGTGTAACGGGGGAAGAGATCGGAGAGCCCCTGGACCTCGCCGTCATCGACGTGTCGTTCATCTCCCTGAAGCTGGTCCTTCCGCCCGTCCTCGCCCTCCTTCGAAGCGGGGGAATGGTCCTGCCCCTGATCAAGCCGCAGTTCGAGGCGGGGAAAGACCGGGTGGGCAAAAAAGGGGTCGTCCGGGACCCGGAGGTGCACCGGGAGGTGGTGGACGGAATCGTTTCCTTCGCCCGGGACCTGGGGGTCGCCGTCGAGAGCACCTGCGAATCCCCCATCACCGGTCCGGAAGGGAACCGGGAATTCTTCCTCTTCGGCAGGAAGGCAGCGGGGGGAAATTCCCCCGGCGGTCCCGGGGACCGCACCCCCTGAGGGCGCCATGGGCGTGAAACTCGCAAGAACGGCCGGATTCTGCATGGGCGTGCGCCGGGGCATGGACATGGTCCTCGACATCGCCCGGAAGCGGGGGAAGGGACCGATCTACACCTGCGGACCCCTGATCCACAATCCCCAGGCCATCGAGCTCCTGAAGAGAAGGGGGATCCTCCCCGTCCTGGATCCCGAAGGGATCCGCGGCGGGATGATCGTCATCCGGGCCCACGGCATCTCGCCGGACGAGCGTTCCCGGCTGAAGGAAAAGGGGATCGAGATCATCGACGCCACATGTCCCAAGGTGGCCCGGGTCCAGGGGATCATCCGAAAGCACAGTTCCATGGGATACACGGTCCTCATCCTCGGGGACGAGAACCATCCCGAGGTCGCCGGACTTCTGGGCTACGCCGGCGGCCGGGGGAAGGTCATCCAGGGGCCGGGGGACCTGGAGGGCCTGCCGGATTCGGAGCGGATCTGCCTCGTCGCCCAGACCACGCAGAACGTGGAGGCGTTCGAGGAGACGGCGGCGGCGGTCCGGAAACGCTTCCCGGAAGCGGTCGTCTTCGACACCATCTGCGATTCCACGATGAAGCGCCAGAGGGAGGTCCGGGACATGGCCCGGGCCATGGACGCCATGATCATCGTGGGCGGAAGGAACAGCGCCAACACGGAACGGCTGAGGGCCATCAGCGAGGGTTCGGGCACCCCGACCTTCCTCGTGGAAACCGCCGACGAACTCAAGGGGATCGCACTCGATTCCTTCGAAAACATCGGCGTTTCCGCCGGCGCCTCGACCCCGAACTGGATCATCAACAGCGTCCTCGAATATATCGCCAGGAACGGGAAGGACAGGCACCGCACCCTCCGGAAAACGATCCGGTCCCTGTGGGTCTGGTCGGTGGGAACGGATCTCTTCAAGGCCGTCGGGGCCGCAAGCCTCACCCTCGCCGCGCTGGTCCTGCAGAACCGCGCCCCGGACCTTCTCAGCCTTCTCACCGCCGCCTTCTACGTTCACGCCATGCACACCATCAACCGGATCCAGGAAAAGACCCCCATGGGAGACACCCTGGGGGAAGCGGAGAAAAGGAGGATCAGGAAACGGAGGGCCCTCCTGGCCCTGGCGACGCTCGCCCTCGCCCTGTTCACCGCCTCCCTCACGGGATTCATCTCCTTCCTCCTTCTCCTTTCCATCTCCTCCTTCGGCCTTCTCTACGACATCCCGTTCCTCCCCGCCGGATGGTCGGTGCGGAAAATCAGCGCCATCCCCGGTTCGAAGAACCTGCTTATCGCATTCGCATGGGCCACCGTCTGCGCCGTCGTCCCCCATGCGGCGGAAGCCCTGCCGGTCCGGCCGGGCATGGTCGTGGCGTTTCTTTTCGTTTTCTCGCTTGTCTTCACCGTTTCCGCCCTGTCGGACATGATGGACATCCAGAGCGACCGGCTCGTCGGGCGTGAGACGATCCCGGTGGTCATGGGGGAGGGCAACACCCGTTTCCTCCTCCTGGGAGTGTGCCTGTTTCTGGCAATTCTTCTGGTTGTGTCGTACGGAACGGGTATGGCGTCCCCCTTCAGCCTCGTTCTCCTCATATCGGTGATTTACCTGTGGATTTGTTTGCCTGTTTATGATAGAAGGTTTTCGTTTTCCGCCCTGAATGCCGAAGGGTTCCTGGAAACGAATCTGATTCTCCCCGGGGTTTGCGCCGGGATATGGCTGTTTTTCTCGTAATGCGCCGGCGATGCCGCCGGACGAAAAAACCGGCCCGTGAAACGGGCCCGGGGGCATGATGAGGCACAAAGGTTTCCCGATTCTTCTGTTCGTCGCGACCGTCCTTCTCACAGCCTGCGGCGGCATCCGCTACAGCCAGGTCAACCCGGAAGAGAAAGCGTTCCATCCGAAGACCATCGCCCTCCTTCCCGTGGATGTCCGCACCTCCTACGAAGCGACCGGCATGGCCGACGAAGTGTTCACGCGGGTCCTCCGGAAGAACGGGCTTTTCCGGAAGGTCGTTTCCCCCACGGAAATCAGGGAGCGGATGGAAAAGGATCCCGCATTCTCCAAGGAAGTGACCGATTACGTGACCAAATTCCGGGCGGTGAGTTTTTCCGATCCGGTTCTGACCCGGGCCCTGGGAAATCGCCTGGAAATCGAGGCGATCCTGCTGGTCACGGTGGATTACTGGTACTACACCGTGGAGGGGGAGGACAAGATCGCCAAGGTCGGATTCGCCGTGGATCTCGTCGACGCCTCGACGGGCCGGATCGCCTGGAAGGCCGCCCATCACGAGCAGAAAACGTACTGGCTGATCAAGCCCGCCCTCCCCGATCTCGCCGAGTCGGTCGCCGGCACGATTACAGGAGAAATGCCCCGCTGAAACCGGAAGTCCGCCCGCCGGCATTCGCCCATCGAAGGGGCGTCAAACCAGGAAAAAACCTTCAAGGAGGTCCCGTGAAAGAAAAGGTTCAGACACTGATCAACGACATCCGCCCGAAGCTGCAGGCCGACGGCGGAGATATCGAACTCATCGACGTGAGCGAAGACGGCACCGTGAAAGTGAAGCTCCTGGGCGCCTGCGGAGGGTGCCCCATGGCGCAGATGACCCTGAAAATGGGCGTGGAGCGGTATCTGAAGTCGAAAATGCCGGAAATCAGCAAGGTGGTATCCGTCTGATCGCACCATCGAACATCGCTTCGTTTTCCATTAGATCTCTGGAGGATAGGAAATGGCTTACAAAATCACTGATGAATGCATCGCATGCGGTTCCTGCGAACTGGAATGTCCCGTGGAGGCCATCAGCGAAGGAGAGGATCAATACGTGATCGATCCGGAAAAGTGCACCGACTGCGGGGCTTGCGCCGACATCTGCCCGGTCGAAGCCATCGTTCCCGGGGAAGACAGCAAGTAGGACCGGAGGGCCTCCCCCTCCCGGCGGGCGTGCATGGGTTATTTCATCACCTTTGAGGGAATAGAAGGTTCGGGAAAGACAACCCAGATCAGAAAAGCGGCCGGGTTCCTCGCCGCGGAACGGATTCCCTGTCTTCTCACCGAGGAACCGGGAGGCACCGGGCTTGGACGGATCCTGAGAAAAATTCTCCTCGACAAAACGGCGCTTCGGATCGGAGACAGGGCGGAGCTGCTGCTCTTCGCGGCGGACCGGGCCCAGCATGTGGAGGAAATCATCCTTCCCGCGCTCCGGGAGGGAAAAGTCGTCCTGTGCGACCGTTTTTCCGACGCCACGGCGGCCTATCAGGGTTTTGGAAGAGGTCTCGACCGGGACGCCGTTCGATGGCTCAGCGAATTTGCCGCGGGATCGTTGAGACCGGACCGGACCTATCTTTTCGACATTTCCCCGGACGAGGGGCTGGAACGGGTCCGGATGCGTTCCGCGGAAAACGGGACGAATCCGCCCGAAAAGGACCGTTTCGAAGGAGAGGAAGTGGTTTTTCACAGGAGAATCCGGGAGGGGTACCTGGCACTCGCCGGGGAGGAACCGGACCGGTTCCGGGTCTTCCGGGGCAGCGATCCCGTCGATTCCCTTCACCGGGAAGTGGTCCGGGACCTGCTGGCACTCCTCCGCAGGTGACGCCGCCATGCCCTTTGACGACATCGCAGGCCAGGAAAGGCCCAAAGCGGTCCTCAGACGTACCATCGAAAAGGGACGGGTGCCGCACGCCTTCCTTTTTCACGGCATCCGGGGAATCGGAAAATTCGAGACGGCCCTCGTGTTCGCCGCGGCGCTGAATTGCGCGGGCCCCGGGGGCGACGCCTGCGGATCCTGCCCCTCGTGCGTGAAGATGAAAGCGGGGAATCATCCCGACGTGTTCGTCTTCCGGCCGGACGGGGCCTTCATCCGCCTGGCGGCGATCCGGGAGCTTCAGCATCAGATCCAGTTCAGGCCCTACGAAGGGAAGCGGAAGGTGTTCCTCCTCGACGAGGCGGAACGGATGAACGAGCCGGCGGCGAACGCCCTTCTCAAGACCCTGGAGGAACCCCTTTCCGGAAACGTTCTGATTCTCGTGTCCTCCCGGCCTTACCGGCTCCCGAGAACCGTCTTCTCACGCTGCCAGCCGCTCCGTTTCGATCCGCTGCCGGAGGAACGGATCGCCCTTTTTCTCGAGGAAACGCATTCCGCCGGGCCCGAGGAGGCCCGCATCGTCGCCGCCTCCTCCGGGGGAAGCCTGGAACGGGCGCTCGAAGCGCTCCGGGAGGACCACCGCTCCGGGAGAAAGGCCGTCGTCGAAAGGATCGCATCGTGCATGGAAAAGAAGGACCCCCTCGACCTTTTCGCCCTTCCCGCCCTCTTCGGGGAAACGCGGCCCGAAGTTTCGGGAATCCTCCAGGAAATCGAGGGCTGGTGCCGGGACATGCTCGTTTTCAAGGAACAGGGGCCGGCGGCGCTTCTGACCTGCCCCGATCTGGCCGGATGGACGGCCCGCGCCTCCCGGCTGCTGACCGGCAAGGACATTCTGAACGCCGTCGCGGCCGTCCGCAAGGCCCGGGAGTCCATCGAACAGAACGCGAACCGGCAGTTGACTTTGGAGTCAATGCTGTTTAAACTCGTCACCCTATGAAAACCAACGAAACGGCCTCTCCCGAGGAAAAGAGGGAAGTCCTTCCCGAAGAAGCGATCCCGGAAATCTGGACCGCCTGCGTTCAGTTGAAAACGCGGACCCAGACCTTTCTCGCCAACCTGGGAACGGAGCCGGTCCGCAAAGGGGACAAACTGATCGTCGAAACGGAAAACGGCCCGACCATCGGAACGGTGGCGACTGCGTGGCTCTTCGATCCCTCCGACCCCATCCCGGGAAAGATGAAGACGGTTCTCCGGAGGCTCACCGAGGAAGACCTCCAGATCGAAAGGGAAAACGGGGAAATCGAAAACAGGGCCTGCCGGTTCTGCCTCACCTGCATCGAGAAGAGAAATCTTCCCATGAAACTCATCGAGGTGGAGTATCTTTTCGACCGGAGCAGGCTCATTTTCTACTTTACGGCGGAAAGCCGCGTGGATTTCCGGGAACTGGTCAAGGACCTCGTCCAGGAATTCAAGACGCGGATCGAACTGCGCCAGATCTGGGTGCGGAGCGAAGCCCAGCTTCTGGGGGGGATCGGAATCTGCGGCAGGGAGGTCTGCTGCATCCGTTTTCTGAACACCTTCGCCCCCGTTTCCATCAAGATGGCCAAGGAACAGCAGATGCTGCTGAATCCCGAGAAGATCTCCGGGCTGTGCGGAAGGCTCATGTGCTGCCTCGCCTACGAATACAGCCACTACGCCAAAGCGAAAAAGAGGCTTCCCAAATGCGGGGCGGCCGTCGACACGGACAAGGGAAAAGGGACTGTGGTCCGTCAGAATCTCATGGAGGGCAAGGTCACCGTCGCCCTCGAGGACGGCAAGGAAGTGGAAGTCTCCCTTCTCGAGCTGAGAACCGAATCCACCTTAAGCCTGTGAGGAGAGACGGGAATAACCTGGGAGAAACGGTCCCACGGACCGCCCCGCGGAGAGAACGATCATGAAAAAGGCCTTCTACGTCACAACGCCGATCTATTACGTGAACGCATCCCCCCACATCGGTCATGCCTACACGACCATCCTTGCCGACGTCATGGCGCGGTTCTACCGGCTTCTCGGGTACGACACCTTCTTTCTCACGGGTACGGACGAACACGGGGACAAGATCGCCGAGGCGGCGGCCCGGGCGAACGAAACCCCGAAGGCCTACGCCGACCGCTACAGCAATCAGTTCCGGTCCCTGTGGCCGGAACTTTCGGTGACAAACACCTCCTTCATCCGGACGACCGACGAGGACCACGTGCGGACGGTCCGGTACATCCTCCAGAAGGTTTACGACCAGGGGGACATCTATTTCGGCCAGTACGAAGGGTATTACTGCGTGGGGTGCGAGCGGTTCTACCGGGAAAGCGAACTCGAGGAGGGGAAATGCCCGGACCACGGGACCGTTCCGGAGTTCCGGCAGGAAAGCAACTACTTCTTCCGGATGAGCAAATACCAGGACTGGCTCATCGGGTACATCCGGGACAACCCCGACTTCATCCGCCCCGAACGCTACCGGAACGAGGTTCTGGCCTTCCTCAGGGAGCCCCTGGAGGACCTGTGCATCTCCCGTCCCAAGACGCGGCTCACCTGGGGAATCACCCTTCCCTTCGATGAAAACTACGTCACCTATGTCTGGTTCGACGCGCTCATCAACTACCTCACGGGAATCGGCTATCCCGGCGACGCCCGTTTCGAACGGTTCTGGCCCGTCTGCGAACACCTGATCGCCAAGGACATTCTCAAGCCCCACGGCATCTACTGGCCCACCATGCTCCAGGCGGTGGGAATTCCGCCGTGCCGGCACCTGAACGTCCACGGGTACTGGAACATCGACGAGGGGAAAATGTCCAAAAGCCGGGGAACGGTCATCAAGCCCCTGGACCTGAAGGACAAGTACGGGCTCGACGCCTTCCGGTACTATCTGCTCCGGGAGATGGCATTCGGCCTCGACTCCAGTTTCAGCGAGGAGAGCTTTGTTCTCCGCCTGAATTCGGAACTGGCCAACGACCTGGGAAACCTCGTCAGCCGCTCCCTGACCATGGCCGGCAAGTACTGCGAGGGGAAAGTCCCCCGGGCCGCCGCGCCGGCGGAGGAGGACCGTCCCCTCATCGACAGGGCGCTGGGGCTGTTTCAGGAGGTGGAGGAATCCTTCCGGGCGCTCCAGTTCCACAAGGCGCTCATCGCCGTGTGGGAATTCGTGGGCATGACGAACAAATACATCGTGGAGCGGGAACCCTGGACGCTCGCCAAGGACCCCTCGAAAAAAGACCGTCTGGACACGGTTCTTTACAACGTCCTGGAAGCCCTGCGGTTCATCGCCGTCCTCGTCGGCCCCGTCATGCCGGACGGCGCGGAGAAAATCCTGGAACGGATCGGATGCACCGCCCCCTCCGCGAGGAACGCCGACGCCCTCCGTTCCTGGGGCGTCCTCGAGGCCGGAAGCCCGCTTCAGGTGGGGGAGGCCCTGTTCCCGCGGGTACGGTGGGAAAAGAAGGAGGAGAAGAAAGTGCGCAGGCTGGAAGACATGAAGCCCGAAATCACCCTGGACGATTTCGCCAAAGCGGACCTCCGGGTGGCCCTGGTCCTGGAAGCGGAGCGGGTCCCCCGGTCGGACAAGCTGGTCAGGCTGAAAATCGACGTGGGGGAAGAGCGGACCATCGTCGCCGGAATCGGCAAGGACTACCGGCCCGAGGATCTCGTGGGGCGCCGGATCGCCGTGGTGGTCAACCTGAAGCCGGCGAAACTCATGGGCGTCGAATCCCACGGGATGCTGCTCGCCACGGACCGGGAGGGGGGGCTCTCCCTCATCGGCTTCGACGGCGACGCCCGGGTGGGCGCGAAGATCCGTTAATCGTCGAGGTCGCCCACCTCGCGGGCCAGTTTCTCCTCGGAAACGGCAGGAGCGCCTCCCGCCGGCGCTTCCACGGGAACGTCCACCGGCCGGACCCACTTCCGGAGCACGCCGGACGTTCCGGGCACATTCAATTTCCGGAACAGGAAAGCGAAACGTTCCTCCAGTTCCCCGCCGATGGCGGCGAGCGTCTCGGGGGGAAGATCCCAGAAGTCCTTCTTAAAGGGGCCGAATCCCTTTTTCCGGGTCTTGTAGAGAAACTGTTCCTCCGTGTCCTTTGCCTTTTTCTCCCCCGCGAGATCGGTCCGGATATAGTCGTAGATCCGCTCCCGCAGGGCATCGGGAAAAGCGGCGCTGTCCAGGATGATGTTCTGGAATCCCGTGGCGAGGTGGATTTCCGCCGTTTTCGTCTCGGGAAAATTGCCGAAGGCCTCCTCGGGCAGCGTGGACGCGCCGTGCTGGACCGCCCCGGAAAGGCCGTATTCCTTCCGGGCGGCTTCGGAAATCTCCCGGAGGGCGTTGAAATCGATCTTCACCCGGGCGATGGTCCCGTCGGGCAGGGGAACGCCGCCGTGGCTGGTCCCGGTCTGGATGCTGATCTTGCTGATCCCCCTGGCGCCCTTCCGGAGTTTCTCCAGCTCCCGGAGGTACCCTTTCATGAAGACCCGGAATTCCTCCACCGTCGTGTTCCTGCCGCCCACCTCGCCGATTTCCCCGCCCACGGAAACGGTCACTCCCGGGGGCTCCAGGCCCCGGATGTGGGCGGTCAGCTCGGCGTTCACCCGGCAGTTGACCTCCTGCTGTTCCTCCAGCGTCGGCCGGTCGATGTCGACCAGCGTGGAAGCGTCGATGTCGATGTTGTAGAAACCCGCCGCGACGGCCTCCTCGATGAGGGTTTTCAGCTCCCCCACTTCCCGCGCGGGATCGGCGGCGAATTTCTTCGCGTTCAGCTGGAAGTGGTCGCCCTGGAGAAACAGGGGACCCCGGTACCCCGTCCGGATCGCCGCCGCCGTCACCGCCGCCGTGTACTCGGACGGGCGCTGGCGGGTGTAGCCCATCTCCGACCGGGCGATCTCGAAGATCACCGGACCGACGTCGAGTTTCAGGGCGGCCCGGAAGACGGCCTGGGCGGAAAGGTAGGTGATTCCCCGGAGATTGATGGCGGGAACGGTGAATCCCGTCACTTCCCGCCGCCCCATGGCGTCATAGAGCGGCTGGATCGACGCGGGCAGGACTCCGAGAGAAGCCCCCGCCCGGCGGATCAGCCATCGGCAGAAGGCCTTCAGATCCTCCTTCGGGGAAAAGACGGCGGTGCGGATCAGCCGGTCGATCTTCGATTCGACGAAGGTCTTTTCATCCAGAACCCCGACCTGGGTCTTTCCGATCTCCAGGACTCCCCGGAGGTCTTTCTGCAAGGCTTCCAGAGTCTCGTACGGCATGGTGCGGTCTCTCCTTCCCGGACGGCGGGTTCCTCCGGCGGACCGGCCCGCGTCCGTCCCTTTCACCCGTTCAGGTATTCCCGGGCCTTCTCCACTTCGTACCGGCTCCCGATGTAGATGGGGCTCCGCTGGTCCAGGCTTTCCGGCGTCATGGACAGGATCCGCCGGCTGCCGTCGGTGGACATGCCCCCCGCCTGCTCCATGATGAAGGACATGGGCTGGAGTTCGAAGATGAGCCGGAGCTTTCCCCGTTTCGCGTTCTTCAGGGCGGGATAGGTGAAGACCCCCCCCCGTTTGATCAGGATCTGGTTGATGTCGGGGACGAAACCGCCGCTGTAGCGCAGCTTGTACCCCTGGGATTCTAGGTCGGCCACGTACCGTGCATGGGCGTCCGTCCATTCGCTCCGGAGGCCGCCGATGCTGTAGATGGCCCCCTTGTCCTTCATCCGGATGTTCTCCTCGGAAAGGACGTACTCCCCCTCCCGGTTGAGGACGAACTCGTGGGTTCCCTTCCCCGCCGTGTAGACCATGGTGATGAGGGGACCGTAGGTGATGTACAGGGCGGCGCACATGCTTTTCTGCCCTTCCTCGATGATGGGAACCCGGTGGATCCCGATGATCGTGCCGATGGCAAGGTTCGTGTCCACCAGGGAGGAACCGTCGAGCGGGTCCGCGGTGATGAAGTACTTTTCGTCCCCCTTGCCGCATTTCAGGATCTCCGGCTGCTCCTCCGAGGCGTATTCCCGGACGAATCCGGAAAACTGAAGCTGGTTTTTGAGGATCTCGTCGGCCACCCGGTCCAGGGCAAGCTGCTCTTCGCCGTAGATGTTCCGGAACCCCGCGAGTTTCCGGTTGGATTCGTGAATTTTGGCGGAGATGTATTTCCCCGTGACGGCGATCTGCCAGATGAGCCGCCGGAGTTCCGTTTCGATTCCGGCCATCCACATGTGCCTGCGGAGGTCCACGAAGTACCGCGTCGGATCGGAAATGTTCGCCATGGAATCTCTCCCAGATTGATTTGATCCGTTCGTTCTCATAGCAGTTAAGGAAAGCCCTGACAAGGCCCTTTATGCGCCCGATCCTCCCGGAGGGCCGGGGCGGGCCGTCCCGGGCGGCATCATTTCCCCGTGGAGAGGGTCCAGGCGGCCTCGTAGAATTCCGCACCGGAACCGCCGCTCGAACCGCCGGCTCCCGTCACGGCGATCCCCCGGCTCTTCTCCCCGAGGGAGCGGGTGCTTCCGCGATAGATCCCCAGGCCCTTCCCGGCGGGTTCGAGATTCACGTCCCCCAGGGGAACCTCGCTTGCATAGACCACGATCCGGTCCTCCCCGAAAGGGGGAACCGCCTCCAGCTGAAACCGGTCCCCCTCCCCGGGAATCCGGTAGACCTTTCCGGCCGCGAAGAAGGCCTCTTTCCGGTAATCGTTGGGAAGAAGCTGGACGATGTTGCCCGAGGCGTCCACGTCCACCACCCGGGCGTAGAAATCCCGGTTCCCCTGAAGGAAGATCTCGATCCGCTCTCCGGCGGTGTAATGTTTTTTCGACGACCAGACCTTGACCCGAAGGGGCAGTCCCGGATCCATGGCTTCCCCTTCCGCGCCCCCCTTCCTGGGCTTCAGGCTGTACTCCACCTCCGCCCGGATCCACACGTGATAGCGGGTGTTGCCCTCGATTCCCAGGTCCTTCTGCTCGAGGACCTTCACGGCGCCCTCGGCGTCCGTCCAGATGAGATCGTACGCCACCTCGAAATCCTTCACGAGGGTCTTGGACCGGATGTAGGTCCTGGCCATCTCCAGGGCCTGGCGCTTCGCCGTGGCCAGAGCGGCCGACCGGACCTGGGAGAGGGTCATGTCCTCCGAAAGATAGGCGAATCCGTCCACCTCGTGGATGGAAGACCGTTTTTCCCCGTCCGGGGCTGCACCGTCCCCGCCCCCCTGTCCGGAAAACGCCGGCAACACCGGGACCAGTCCGAAAACGGCGATCCCGAAGGCCAGAACAAGGATTCTCAGTCGACGGCAGGATCTCACGTATGGCTCCTTTCCGTGCGAATCACGAGTTCGTCACTTCTGACGGCTTCGTAAAAAACCCATATGCTGCGTTGCCCTTCTTCCCTCGTCCCTGCGGCGTACATCCCGGTACGCCTCGGTCCTCGGGGTTCGGGCGCCTTGCCTATGGAGCTTTTTACCTTGCCGCTCGAAGAAGTGTTGTTATGACGCCTTACGAGTTCGTCACTTCTGACGGCTTCGTAAAAAAAGCGCTGTTTTGACTTTTCGCCTTCACCAATTTTGATCCGTATCGATTCATCATACAGAAAAAAAACCGCCGCCGTCAACGTTTCTTCCCGGATGCCGGGGTGCCGCCGATTGCCAACCCATGCCAACACAAATCCGCCAACTCCCTCCGGCCCGGAACGGGGACCTCGTAATATATACGTCATATCAACCAGATACGATCTGGCATCTCTCTTGCTCTACAGGAGACCGTCCCGGTTCGCGCGCATTCCGTCCGGCCGTTTTCCAACGGAACGCCTTCCGGGGAATCCGGCCCGGAGACCGATGCCGCCGGGCCACCGAGGAGGAGAGGTCCCATGAAGCGATGGCTTTGTTTTTTCGCTTTTTTTCTGCTTTTCTGCCCCGCCGTGCCGGCGGGAGCGTCGGAAGCGGCCGATTCCCGCCTTTATGGCCCCGAAACATTCGTCTGCGGCCGCTGGATCTATCCGGACGTCCACACCCGGCAATTCGCCGCCGCACCCGGCAAAGGCCTCCTGAGCATCCGCAACGGCGCGGGGTGCAGGCTTTCCAGGGTGGCCGCGGCCGAAGTCTTCCTGAACGGCGCAAAGATCTTCGGGATCTCCGATTTTCTGAAGACGCGCCCGGACCTGGAAGCGACGGTGCCGCTGGCGTCCCGAAACACCCTCGTGGTGAAGTTCTACAGCTATCCCGGAAGCCGCCTCGTTCTCTCCGTCGCCGGAAAGGACCGGGGCACCGTCGAAATTCTGGAGCCTCCCGGCGGCGCCGTCCTGACGACGGACCGGACGGCGGTCAGCGGGAGGGTCTCCGGAATGGCCCCGCCCTTGGGGGTGTCCGTGAACGGTATCCCCGCCCTGGTGCGGGGGGACCGGTTCGCCGTCTCCGGAATTCCCCTGAGGGAGGGCGCCAACACCCTGACCGCCGTCGCCACGGAGAGCGGCGGCCGGACGGTTTCCGCCGCGTGCACCGTCCGCGCCTCCCCCCCGGCCGAAGGGATCGCCCTCGTGGCTACGGTGGAATCGGGGATCCCGCCCTTCGAGACCACCCTGTCCGTCAAGGCCCCCTTTTCCTTCGACGCCGCCACCCTGAGCCACGAGGGTCCGGGCGAAATGGACATCCTGGAAAGCCGTCCCGGCAGGTTCCGGCTCCGGATCGCCGGGGCGGGGCTCCATTCCTTTTCCATCGAGGTCTTGAAGGCCAGGCTTTCCTTTCATGACACCCTGTACCTCCTGGCGGTGGAAAAAGAGGAAATCGACGGAATCGTCCGGAAAACCTGGGACGGCATGAAATCCGCCCTCGCCGGCGGCGATCTCGCCGCGGCCCTGGATTGTTTTCACGAAGACACCCGGGTGCTTTGCGGGGAAATGCTCAAGTCCCTCGGATACGATCTCCCGCGGGCCGCCACGGAAATGAAGAACATGGACTTTCTCTCCATGGAAAACAACCGGGTCCGTTACCGGCTCCGGAGAGAGCGGACCTGCGGCGGGAAGCCCCTCATCTCCACCCATGACGTCGTTTTCGCGAGGAGCGCAAGCGGCCTGTGGAAAATCTACCGGTTTTGAGGAAAAGCGGAACCGGCCGGGGACCGGACGGAGAATCTACGGATCCCGGGCGACGCGGAAGCCCGTTCCGTTGTTGTTCATGTCGGGGCCGAAGCAGTACCGGTTGGCCGACCGGGCGCTCGCCGGCATGGATTCCCAGGACCCGCCCCGGAGGGCCCGGTACATCCCCGAAGGGGCGCCCCCGGGATCGGTCTGCGCCATGGGCGAATAGGGCGCACACCAGTCCTGGCACCATTCCCAGGCATTGCCCAGCATGTCGAAGAGGCCGAGACCGTTCGGCTGGTAGCTCCCGACGGGCGCGGCGTAGGCGTTCCCGTCGTCGCACTCGACGACGGCCCACCCGGGAAAGACCGTCCTTGCCGACTGGTCGGCCAGGTTGGCGAACCGGCAGGAGGCATACAGGTCCTCCCCCCAGAAGCGGCTGGTCACCGTTCCGGCGCGGCAGGCGTATTCCCATTCCGCTTCCGTTGGAAGGCGGTACCTCGCCGTTCCTTCCCTGCGGTTGAGCCACTGGAGAAAGGCCTGGGCGTCATTCCAGGAAACGCAGGTGACGGGATGGGCGTCCGTCTTGATGTACCCGGGGTTGTCCCAGTAAAATCCGGCCCTCCGGGCCCACTGCCCGCCGTCGATGAACCACGTCCCCCCCTGGCGCTCCGCTTCCGTCCGGTATCCCGTTTCCACCGCGAAGGCCCTCCATTGCCCGACGGTCACTTCCGTCGACTGGAGGTAAAAAGGCCTGGTGAGGGTCACCGGGTGGGGGTTTTCGTAGTCCGTTCTCCCCCATTCGTAGTAAGGGCTTCCCATGGTGAAGGAACCGGGGAACAGATAGACGAAGTTCATGCCGATTTCCCCGGCGACGGACTCCGTTCCCTTGGTTCCCGGGTAGGCGGGGGAACCCCCCGGCTCTTCCTTCCTTTCCAGGCGGACGTCCACGTAGCGGTCCTCCCCCGGGGAAAGATCGACCCATTCGGTCCGGGTTTCGTATCCCGGGGCGCCGACCTGGATCCGGTAGCGCCCGGCTTCGAGTTCCATCCCCCGTTCATAGCGGGGCTGGATGTTCAGAATGCGGACCCGGGCGTCCTCCGGTTCGGCGTCCACGAAAAGACGGGGTTTCCGGGGCGTCTCCGGCGAAAGGGAAACGGTCCTCGTGAAGGTCCTGCCCTTTTCGAGGGTCACTGCCTTCTCGTAGGGTTCGTATCCCTCCTTCTCCACCCGGAGACGGTATTGTCCCGGCGCCGTCTCCCGGTTCCTGAGAGGGGTCTTCCCGATCTCCCTCCCGTCGAGAAGAACCCGCGCGCCGGGGACATCGGCCTCCACGGAAAGGAGGGCCTTGCCGGCCGCTTCCCCTGTCCCGGACACGTCCACCGCGGCGCCCGCCGCCACGGTGAAGATGAAATCCCCCTTGTCCAGGCGGGGATCCCGGATCTTGCCGTACTGGGGATGCTGGCTTCCCCTCGAATAGTTCACCACCGCGCTGTCCAGGTACATGCCCAGTTCCGAGGCGGTCACGTAGCCGTCCCTGTTGAAATCGGCCTCCCCCTGGATCCCGTCGATGAAGCACCGTTTGAAGACGCTCTCGTCGGGGACCTGTTCGTCCTCGTTTCCCGCCGTGATGAACTGGCGCACGTCCTTCGCGCTCTTCTCCGAGATGTCGGTGGGGGCGCTTCGCACGGAGCTGAAGACGGAACCGGAAAAACAGGAATCGAAAATCATGAGGACGTGCTTCGACTGGATCCGCAGGGCGTATGTCTCGAGCTGGGTCATGCTGATGGCCTTGTTCACGAAACCGATATGGTCCCGGGAGGGAATGGGGGCGTCCCTGGGAACGATGTACCCGAGTTTCTCGCCGTTCGCCAGGGTTTCCGTCTCCCCGTGGCCCGCGAAATAAAAAAGAATGGCCCGGTCCTTCTCCCGGCCCGGCCCGTATACGAGACGGTTCAGGGCCTCCTTCAGCTCCTCCGACGGGGGATTGAAGAGGGAGGTCACGGACATCCCCATCTTCTTCAGGGTTTTGCTCACTTCCTCCGCATCCCGGACAGCGCCGTTGAGATCCGGCCAGTGTTCGTAATCCCCCACGCCCACCACCAGGGCCTGGTAGTCCTGATAAAGTCTCAGGTCCCCCCCGGAAGGCATTTTCACGGTGATCGCCCCTTCGGGGACCCCCGGGAGGAGCGAAAGAAGGGCGACGGTCAGAAGTACGGGAAGCAATCTACCGGTTTTCATCATGTGGTATTGTTATGGAAAAGCGGCTCCCCTGTCAAGCGGACCCGGCGGCGGACCGGCTGACGGGCTTCGGCCCGCATCACCCGTCCGTCCTTTCCCCCTCTTTCCCGGCCCCGTCCAGGAATTCCCGGAGCAGGGCCGCCCGTTTCCGGCCGATCCCCGCGGCGGCGAGTTCCTCCACCGCGGCGTTCCTCACCCCTTCCAGGCTTCCGAAACGGGCGAGAAGCTTCCTTCTTCCCGCCGGACCGATCCCGGGAACGGATTCCAGGGGGGAATCGAAAGCCTCCCGCTCCCTCAGCTTCCGGTGGCGGGAAACGGCGAACCGGTGGGCCTCGTCGCGGACACGGGACAGAAGAAGAAGGAGTTCCGGATGGCGGGAAAGGTACAGGGGATTTTTCCGTCCCGGAAGATACACCCTGTCCTCCCCGCGGGACACCCTTCCCGCGGCCTTCCCGTCTTCCTCCGGGCGTTCCTCCCCCCTTCTCTCCTTGGCCAGGCCCAGCGCGTCCACGCCGGAGACGGCGAGATCGGAAAGAACCGACAGGGCCGCGTTGAGCTGGCCCTTTCCGCCGTCGACGATGAGGAGGTCCGGAGGCTCTTCGGGACCGGAGAACCGTCTCCGGAGGACCTCGCCCATCATGGCGCAGTCGTCAGGCCCTTCCGCCGCCCGGATCCGGTAATGCCGGTACCCGCCCGGATCGGGAAGGCCGTCCCGGAACGCCACCCTGGAGCCCACGGAAAACTCCCCTCCCACGTTCGAAATGTCGTAGCACTCGATCCGGCGCGGAAGATGCTTCAGGCGGAGCGTTTCCTTCAGAAGGGAAAGGACCTCCTCGCGGTCCGTCTCCCCTTTCCGGCCGGCGTCGAAGAGGGTTTCCGCGTTCCCGAGGGCCATCTTCAGAAGGGCGGCGCCGTCCCCGCTCCGGGGCTGACGGACCCGGACGGACCCGTCCTTCTTTTCCCTGAGCCACGCTTCCACGGCCGCCCGGTCCTCGATCCTTGCCGGCAGGAGAATCTCGCCGGGGAGAAAGACGTCCCGGTCATAGTACTGCTTCACGACGGCGGAGAGCACCTCTTCGGAGGAAGCCCGGCTTTTCAGCAGGGGAAAGGGCTTCTGGCCCTGGATCTTTCCCTGGCGGATGTAAAGGAGCGTGCACTGGATGCGGTCTCCCGACCGGAAGAGGCCGAAGACGTCCCGGTCCTTCCGGACGGGGGAGACCGCCCGCTGCTTTTCCAGCGTCTCGACCAGGGCGGCGATCCGGTCCCGGACCCGGGCGGCCTCCTCAAAACGCATCTCCCGTGACAGGGCGGCCATCCTCGCCTTGAGGTCTGAGAGCAGCCGCGTCCCCCTCCCCTCGAGAAAGGAAACCGCCTCCCGGACGACCTGCCGGTAGGCGTCCCCGCCCACAAGACCGCGGCAGGGGCCGAGACAGCGTTTCATTTCGTACTCGATGCACGGACGGGTCCTGGTCCGAAGTTCCAGGTCGCCGCAGGTCCGCAGGGGGAAAACGGGCTGAAGGACCCGCAGGGTTTCCCGGACGGCGGCGCTCGACGCATAGGGCCCGAAGTACCGCGCCCGGTCCCTCCGGACTTTCCGGACCAGTTGAAGACGGGGAAAGTTCTCCCGGGGGTCGACGCGGATGCTGAAGTAATTCTTGTCGTCCCGGAGCGTCACGTTGTACCGGGGCCTGTACTTCTTGATGAGGGTGTTCTCGAGGATCAGGGCTTCCTTCTCCGTCTCCGTGACGATGAACGCCAGCCGGTCCACCCTCCTGACCAGGAAGGGGATCATGGCCCTCCCGTCGGTCCTTCCGAAATAGGCCCGGATCCGCGCGCGGAGGTTGACCGCTTTCCCCACGTAGAGGACCCGGTCCTCGGAATCCCGCATGAGATAGACGCCCGGTTTTGCCGGCGCGTTTTCCAGATCGTTTTCTAGGAGGCTTCCCCGGGATTCCATGACCGCCATTCCATTTCGAGTTTCGAGAGTTCGCGGATCCGGTCCCTAAGGACGGAGGCCCTCTCGAATTCGAGGTTTTTCGCCGCTTCCCTCATTTCCCTGTTCAGTTTCCTGACCGTTTCCCCGATCTCCCGGATCGACCGGAACGGCGCCCGTTCCTCCGCCGCCGCGGAAACGGTGACGTAGTCGGATTCGTAAATGGAGGCAAGGACGTTGTCGAGCGACTTTTGGACCGTTTCCGGAGTGATCCCGTGCTTCCGGTTGTACGCCTCCTGGAGGGCCCGGCGGCGGTCGGTCTCCTTCACGCAGGCCTCGATGGACCGGGTCGTCCTGTCGGCGTAGAGGATCACCCGGCCGTTCACGTTCCTCGCCGCGCGGCCGCTCGTCTGGATCAGGGACCTTTCGGAACGGAGGAATCCCTCCTTGTCGGCGTCGAGAATGGCCACCAGGGAGACCTCCGGGATATCGAGGCCCTCCCGGAGAAGGTTCACGCCGACGAGGACGTCGAATTCCCCCTTCCTGAGGGCGCTGATGATGTTCACCCGCTCCAGGGTCTCGATGTCCGAATGGAGGTACCGGACCCGGATCCCCAGGTCGAGGTAGTAGGAGGTGAGGTTTTCCGCCATCCGTTTCGTCAGCGTCGTCACGAGGACCCGTTCCCCCCGTTCCACCCGCTCCCGGATTTCCCCGGCCAGGTCGTCCACCTGGTTGCGGGCGGGTTTCACGACGACCTCGGGATCCATGAGACCGGTGGGCCGGATGATCTGCTCCACCACCCTGGCGCCGGCCCGCTCGAGTTCGTACTGCGCAGGCGTGGCGGACACATAGACCGTCTGAAAGGGGAATTTCCGGAATTCCTCGAAGGTGAGGGGCCGGTTGTCCAGGGCGGAAGGAAGCCGGAAGCCGTAGGCCACCAGGGTCTCCTTCCGGGACCGGTCCCCCCGGTACATCCCCCCGAGCTGGGGGAGGGTGGCATGGCTCTCGTCGATGAAAAGAAGCGTGTCGTCGGGGAGGTAGTCCATGAGGGTCGGCGGGGGCTCCCCCGCCTTCCGGCCGGTGATGTGCCGGGAATAGTTCTCGATCCCCTGGCAGTATCCCATTTCCCGGAGCATCTCCAGGTCGAAGCGGGTGCGCTGCTCCAGGCGCTGGGCCTCGAGAAGCTTTCCCTGCCGCTCCAGCTCCGCCAGGCGCTCCTCCATCTCCTTTTCGATGTCCCGGACCGCCCGTTTCATGTTCTCTTCCGTCGTCACGTAGTGGCTCCCCGGATAAACGGTGATCCGCTTGAGATCGCGGATTTTTCTCCCGCGGAGCGGATCGATCACGGAAAGCCGGTCTATGGTGTCCCCGAAAAATTCCACCCGGATCACCCGCTCGTCCTCGTAAGGGGGAAAGATTTCGACCAGGTCCCCCCGGACCCGGAAGGTCCCCCGGTGAAAATCGATGTCGTTCCGGTCGTACTGAATCCGGACGAGTTCGAGAAGGAGTTCGTTCCTGTCCCGGACGGTCCCCTCCTCGAGGGACACGGTGAGAGTCGAATAGTCCTCGGGGGACCCGATGCCGTAGATGCACGACACACTCGCGACGATGATCACGTCCCGCCGCTCGAAGAGGGAACGGGTGGCCGAATGGCGGAGCTTGTCGATGTCGTCGTTGATGGAGGAGTCCTTTTCGATGTAGGTGTCCGTGGCCGGAAGATAGGCCTCCGGCTGGTAGTAATCGTAATAGCTCACGAAATACTCGACGGCGTTCTCCGGGAACAGCATCTTGAACTCGTTGTAAAGCTGGGCCGCCAGGGTCTTGTTGTGGGCGATGACCAGGGCGGGACGGTTCACCCGGGCGACGAGATTGGCCATGGTGAAGGTCTTGCCGGAGCCCGTCACCCCCAGGAGCACCTGGCTGCCGCTTCCCTTCCCGATCCCCTTCACGAGGCGGTCGATGGCGCGGGGCTGGTCCCCCCGGGGTTCGAACCCGCTGACAAGACGAAAGATTTCTTCATGGGCGGCCATTGCCATCCCTCCCTTCCATACTTGACGGCTTCGTAAAAAGCCCATATACTGCGTTCCCCTTCTTCCCTCGTCCCTGCGGCGTACCAAAAGTACGCCTCGGTCGTCGGGGTTCGGGCGCCTTGCCTCTGGAGTTTTTCCTTTGCCGTTCGAAAAAGTGTTGATTCGGCTTTTTACGACTTCATCATACCTTGCACTATGTATCAAAATAACCACGAATTTCCCACATGGCAATTGCCCCGGACACCGGGTCCTTTGCAGTTTCATCTTGACAAAATCTGGCGGCTATGGTCTAAGAACCAGTTCATAGATTTCGATTGGAGCGGGCTTATGAAAAAGAATCTCACGAACATGACCAACCTGAAAAAAAAGCGGGACCATGGATTCCGCGCCAGGATGGCGACCAAGGGGGGGCGGCTGGTCCTGAAGAGAAGAAGGGCGAAGGGCCGCAAGAGGCTTGCCGTTTAGCCGCGACGGCCGGCCGGGCGAATCGTTTCTTCCGGACAGAACAGAGCGGATCGGTCTCCTTGACTCATGGTATCGAGAACCTTTCTGAAAAAGGAGAAGCTCCGGAAGAAAAAGGAATTCAGCCAGGCCGGCCGGGGAACAAGATTCGACTCGAAGAACTTCATCGTCCTTGTGAGTCACAATCCGCTGGGAATCAGAAGGCTCGGCCTGACGGTCAGCAAAAAGGTCGGAAAAGCGGTCAAAAGAAACCGGATCAAACGTCTGCTGAGAGAGTTTTTCCGTCTGCATAAGGAGAAGATGCCGGAATCGAAGGATATTCTGATCATCGCCAGGAAACGGGTCTCCCATGAAATCAGATACAACGAAATCGTGACGGAGTTGGAAAAACTCTTCCGGGAAAAGGTGCGTTCCTGATACGATGGTTCTGCGCTGCGTTCAAAGGATCTTTGTCTTCCTGATTCGCTGTTATCAGGTCGTTTTGTCGCCCCTTTTCCCCGCATCCTGCCGTTTTTTCCCCACCTGTTCGGAGTATGCCGTCCAGGCTGTCGAGCTTCACGGTCCCTTCAAGGGAATCTGCCTCGGGCTGAGGCGCATCCTTCGCTGTCATCCCTTTCACCCCGGCGGCTACGATCCCGTGGAATAGTTCCGCGGGAGCGGAAATGGGAGGTCTTTCATGGATAAACGCACACTCATCGCCATCGTCCTGTCACTGGCCGTCGTGATGCTCTACCAGGTTCTCTTCGTGAAACCTGTGCCCGTGGAGCAGCCGGCCCGTCAGGAAAGCGCGCAGACGGCGGCCCCCGCCGCCGAAAAAGCCGGGGAGGCCGCCGTCACGGAGGGAACCTCCGCCACGGCGGAAGCCCCCGTCCGGCAGAGAACCCTTTTCAAGAAGGACGAGGTCGTCCTTCCCGGCCGGGACATCACCGTCGACACCCCCCTGTACACGGCCGTATTCAGCACCCGGGGAGGGTCGCTGCGTTCACTGAAACTGAAAAAATACCGGACCGAAACGGGCGCGAACGGGGTGCCCGTGGAAATGGTGTCCATCACGAGAAACATGGATTACCCCCTCACCACGGGTTTCGCCGGCTCCACCGTGGAAATCGACCCCAACGTCCTGTTCGAGGCGGACAACGACGCCGTCACGATCCGGGAAGGCGGGGAATCGAAGACGCTCACCTTCTCCTGGACCTATCCGGGAGAGATCACCATCCACAAGACGTACACCTTTCACGGGGACGGATACCTCTTCGACCTCGATTTCGCCGTCACGAACCTCTCCGAGGGCATCATCCGCCAGTCCGGCATTCTCAGCTGGAATCAGTATGCGGACCCCAACCGCGAGCAGGACAGCTACGGCTTCGACGGGCCGGTCTATTACTTCAAGGGGAAGGTGGACACCCTGGCGGTCAAGAAGATCAAGACCCCCGTGTCCCTCGGACCGGACGTCTCCTGGGGGGGGTACGAGAGCAAGTATTTCATGGCCGCCCTGATCGCCCAGCAGCCCTCGCTGACCAATCTCCTGCTGACGAAGGACGCCGGAAACGTGGTTTCCACGAGCCTGGAAGGCCCCAAGAACGTCATCCCGCCGCAGCAGACGGGAAGTTTCCGGTACAGCCTCTATGTCGGGCCCAAGGATTACAGCATCCTGAAGGCCGTCGGCGTGGGCCTGGAAAACGCCATCGATTACGGGTCCTGGATCAAGTGGCTCGCACTGCCCCTTCTCCACGCGTTGAAATTCATCTACGGATACGTTCACAATTACGGCATCGCCATCATCATTATCACCCTCTTCGTCAAGATCCTCTTCTGGCCCCTTGGAAACATGAGCTACCGGTCCATGAAGGGCATGCAGAAGCTTGCGCCCAAGATCAGCGAGCTTCGCGAAAAATTCAAGGATGACAAAGCCCGTCTGAACCAGGAAGTCATGTCCCTTTACAAGATCCACAAGGTCAACCCCCTGAGCGGCTGTCTCCCCATCTTCATCCAGATCCCCGTGTTCTTCGGACTGTACAAGGCGCTCCTGTACTCCATCGAGCTGCGCCACGCCCCGTTCTTCCTGTGGATCAGCGATCTTTCCGCAAAGGACCCTTACTACATCACCCCCCTTCTCATGGGGGCCACCATGTTCCTCCAGCAGAGGATGACCCCTTCCACGGGAAACGAGATGCAGCAGAAGATGATGATGTGGATGCCCGTCGTTTTCACCTTTCTTTTCCTCAACTTCCCGTCGGGGCTCGTTCTGTACTGGCTGTTCAACAACATCCTGAGCATCGGCCAGCAGCATTACGTCAACCGGCAGACAACCTGATTCAGACGAGGTAGGTGCCCATGGAGAAGAAGACCATCGAAGTAGAAGGAAAGACCATCGACGAGGCCATCGAAAAGGCCTGCAACGAATTCAATCTTCCCAGGGAAAGGCTGAAGATCGAAATCCTGTCCGAGGGGTCCTCCGGATTCCTCGGTCTCGTGGGCGCGAAGCGGGCGAAGATCCGCGCCGCCATCCTGACTTTCGATCTGAACGTAGAGGAGCCGAAAGAGGAAGAACCGGCGAAACCGCGGGAAGAAACGCCGAAGGCGGCGGGCGGGGACGTCCGGGCGGAACAGGCCGCCGTGCCGGCGGCGCCGTTTCTGGAAGGCCTTCTGGGGCGGATGGGATTCCCCTTTCCCGTGAAACAGGAGGAAAAGGAGGACCACATTCTCCTCAACATCGAGGGGGACGGAAGCGGAATCCTCATCGGAAAGGGCGGACAGACCCTGGACGCCCTCCAGTACGTGGTCAACAAGGCCGTTCTCAAGGACGGAAAGGAAAAGAAGCGGATCGTCCTGGATACGGAAAACTACAGGAAGCGGCGGGAGGAGTCCCTCATCGAGCTGGCGGAAAAGCTGGGGGAGAAGGTCAAAAGAACGAAACGCCCGGCCACCATGAATCCCATGAACGCCCATGACCGGAGAATCGTGCACATGGTGTTCCAGAACGACAGGCAACTGACGACCAAGAGCCGGGGGGAAGGGGCCTTCCGGAAGATCGTCATCATGCCGGTCAGGAAGTAACCTTCCGCCGAAAGGACCGTCGATGATCCTGGGCGATACGATTGCCGCCGTCGCGACGGCGAGGGGACCGGGGGGCATCGGGATCATCCGCATCAGCGGGCCGGAGGCGGAGGGGATCCTCCGCAGGATCTTCAGGCCCCGCAGGGAGGGCCCCCTCCCCATGGAGAGCCACCGCCTCTATCTCGGAAGGGTCGTGGCCCCCGAACCGGAAACGGTCCTCGACGAGGTGCTCGCGACGATCATGAAGGCCCCCCATTCCTACACGGGGGAGGATGTGGCGGAGATCCACTGCCACGGCGGCGTTCTCCTCCTGGAGCGGATTCTTTCCGAGGTCGTGCGCTCCGGGGCCCGTCCCGCCGGGCCGGGGGAATTCACGCGAAGGGCCTTTCTCAACGACCGGATCAGTCTCGCCCAGGCCGAGGCCGTCTGGGATCTCATCAACGGAAAAACGGAAAAAGGGCTCGACATCGCCCTGTCCCACCTGGAAGGCGCCCTGTCCGACCGCGTTCAGTATCTCCGGTACAACCTCACGGAAGCCCTCGCCCTCGCGGAGACTTCCATCGATTTTTGCGACGAGGACGTTTCCATGGACCCGGCCACGAACGTTCCCCGGATCCTGGAACACTGCATGGAAACGGCGAGCGCCCTCCTTTCCACCTACCGGGAAGGGAAAATCTGGCGGGACGGCCTTTCCCTGGTCATCGCGGGGAAGCCGAACGCCGGGAAATCGAGTCTCCTCAACCGGCTGCTCGGGGAAGAGCGGGCCATCGTCAGCACCCGCCCGGGGACGACCCGGGATTTCATCGAAGAGGGGATTACGGTCCGCGGGATTCCCGTCCGCCTGACCGACACGGCGGGCATCCGGCAGGGAAGGGACGACATCGAGGAGGAGGGGATCCGGAGGGTGTGGTCCAGGATCGCCGCCTGCGACGCCGTGCTGGTGCTCCTGGACGGAAGCGTCCCCCTTTCGGCGGAGGACCGGGAAATCATCGCCGGAACCCGGGAAAAGAAGACCCTCCTTTGCATCAACAAGGTGGACCTCCCCGGGGTGCTGGACAGGGAGGCCCTTCGGGCGCTCCTTCCCGAATGCCCGCCCCTCGAGATTTCCGCGAAGTTCGGAACGGGCATCCCCGAGTTGAAGGAAGCCGTCTTAGGCATCGCCGCCCTGGAGGAGACCCGAGACATGACGGCCGACCGGATCCTGACCAATCTCCGCCACAAGGAAGCCCTGGAAAGGGCGCTCCGATGCCTGGAGCGGGGCAGGGAAGCCGTCGCACAGGGCATGTCCCCGGAATGTTTCGCCCTGGAGCTTCGGGAAGCCCTCGACGCCCTGGGGGAAATCACCGGCGAGACGACGAACGAGGAGATCCTCGACCGGATTTTTTCCCGGTTCTGCATCGGCAAGTGACGGAACATAGAACGGTTTATTTTAGACTTTGACGGGTTCGTCATCCTGTTGCCACGGGTGGAAACCAATGTCGGAAATGCACCGGAAAGTGGAAGCCATTCTCTCCCCCGTTTACGAGGTGGGCGGATCGGTCCGCGACGAACTCCTGGGAATCGCGCCGAAGGACTTCGATTTCACCACCCCGCTGCCTCCCGACGACGTCGAAGGGGCGATCCGCCGCGCCGGCAAACGGCCCTTTCTGGCGGGGAAGCGGTTCGGTACGATAGGCGTCCGGCTGGAGGGCTCTCTCGTGGAGATCACCACGTTCCGGACGGAGCGTTACGAAGCGGGGAGCCGGAAGCCGGAAGTCCGGTTCCTGGAGGACATCAGGGAAGACCTCGCCCGCCGGGACTTCACCGTCAACGCCATGGCAAAACGGGGGGACGCCCTGATCGACCCCTTTCACGGCCGGGACGATCTCTCTTCGAAGATTCTCCGGGCCGTCGGGTCCCCCGCCGCGCGGTTCCGGGAGGACCCGTTGCGGATGCTCCGTGCGGCCCGGTTTTCGGCCCAGCTCGAGTTTTCCATCGAGGAGAAAACCTTCCGGGCCGTCACCCGGGAGGCCCACCGGATCCTCGAAGTCAGCAAGGAGCGCTGGACGGCGGAGATGGACCGCCTCCTCCTTTCCGGGAGGCCCGACATGGGCCTTCGGGCCCTCATGGAAAGCGGCCTTCTCCGGTTCGTCATCCCCGAGATCTCCCTCCAGAAGGATTACGAGCAGAACACCCGGCACCACCGGTACACCCTCTGGGAGCACACGCTCCGGGTCACCGCCGCCGTTCCCCCGGAACCGGAACTCCGCTGGGCCGCACTCCTGCACGACATCGCCAAGCCCTTTGTCCGGATGGACAAGGAGGACCGGAGCGTCTACGGGAAACACGATCTCCTCGGGTACGACATGGTGCTGCGCCTGGGGGGCCACCTGCGGTGGTCCGGCGACCGGACCCGGAAGGTCGCCGAACTCGTCCGGGGCCACCTCAGGGAGGACAGCGTCCTCCGGCCGTCGGACAACCTCGCCAAGTGAGGGAGACAAGACCCATGATCAAGCGCTTTTTCCGCAGTTTCTTCGCCGGAGCATTGCTCCTCGTCGCCGCCTGCGCCCACGTCCCCGACGATCCGGGGCCCCTGGCGCCCTTTGAAGCGGGGAATTTCCTGGGCTACCGAAACGCCCGGGGCGAAACGGTCCTGGAACCCCGGTACATCGTGGCGGGCCCCTTCAACGCCCATGGCATCGCCGCAGTGGTCGACGAAAAGGGATGGGCGTACATCGACCGGAAAGGCGGCGTGGTGATCCGGCCCTACGTGATCGACAACGGACCGGACGAATTCGTGGGAGGGCTCGCCCGCTTCCGAAGCGGCTCGAAATTCGGCTTTTTCAACGAACGGGGGGAAATCTCCATCCCGGCGCGGTTCGATTTCGCAGGCCCGTTCCAGGAAGAGCGGGCGCCCTTCTGCAGGGGATGCAGGGAGAAGCAGGAAGGCGAATACAGCTGGTTTTCCGGGGGGACCTGGGGATTCATGGACCGGCAGGGCGCACCGGTCATCCCCGCCGCCTTCGACGAGGTGGAACCCTTTCACAAGGGAAAGGCCCGAGTCCGGGAAGGCCAGAAATGGTTCTTCATCGACCGGGCGGGGAAAAAGGTTCCCTGAATCCGGCCGAAGGACCGGCGGGCGGCGGACCCTTCCGGCGGCCCCGTTTCGCCGTACTCAGCAGGGAAGGACCTCCAGCTGCCGGAGAAGCCCCGCCATTTCGTCACGGGGAAAGGAATACGACGTTCCGCAGAACTCGCAGGTCACGACGGTCTGCTCTTCCTCCTCGAGAAGACGGGTGAGTTCCTCCTTTCCCAGGGACAGGAGCACCCGTTCAATCCGTTCCCGGCTGCAGGCGCATCTCCAGAAGAGGCTCTTCTTTTCCAGCAACCTCGTGGGAATCCCCCGGAAAATCGATTCGAGGAGACCCTCCGGCCTGCCGCCGTCCCTGAGGAATTCCGTCACCGGCGGCAGTTTCCCGATCCGTTCGATGAGCAGGTCCACGATCTCCTCATCCTGGGGGGGAAGGGTCTGGACCAGGAAGCCCCCCGATGCCGTGATCTCCCCGCCCGGCTCGACGTACACCCCGAGGCCCAGGGCCGACGGCACCTGTTCGGACTCGGCAAAATAATACGCCAGGTCCTCGGCGATCTCGCCGGTCCGCAGTTTCACGATCCCCTGGTAGGGTTCGTCGGCCCCGGTGTCCTTGAAAACCGTGAGAAAGCCTTCTTTTCCCAGGACTCCGGAAACATTGAGCTTCCCCTCCCGCAGCGGGGCTTCGGCCCCGGGATTCCCCACGAAGCCGCGGACGGCCCCCGTGTACTCGGCTTCCGCGAGGATCTTCCCGAGCGGGCCGTTCCCTTCGAACTTGAGTCCGATTCTCTGCCCCGCCTTCATCAGGTTTCCCATGAGGGCGGCGCCGGTGAGCGCCCGCCCCAGGGCCGCCGAGGCGGCGGGAGAGGTCCCGTGTATCCTGCAGGCCCGGTTCACCAGGCCGGTGGTCACGCAGGCGAGGCCGATGACGCTCGCCCGTTCCCCGATGACCCGGATCAGATAATTGTTCATGTCCTTCCTTTCCGCGGAAGCGGGCGCCGGCCGCGATCGGTGCGCGGCGTTCATCCCGCATGGATTTCGACCACGTCCCCGTCTTCGAACACGTAGTCCTTCTGAACCATCTGGCCGTCCCGGACGGCCCTGCCCCAGATCCGGGCGGCCTTCAGCTTCCGGGCGACGTCCTTGTGGATCTTTTCCGCCAGGGTCGCCACGGTGCCGCCCCGGGGCATCACGAAGGGCTCGTCCAGGTCGGGAGGCTTGCCGGGCACCTTGGTGCAGACCCTGACCAGCTCGGAAAGCCCGAAGATCCGATCCATGAATTCCTTCAGGTTTCTTTCCGTCCGCACGGAAATGCCCACCGCGGGCAGCGGGGTCGCCGTCAGTTCAAGAAAGGTGAGGAAATCCTCCTCTTCCTTCTCTTCGTCCACCTTGTTCACCGCCAGGAGCACCTTCTTGACGGAGGGCGGCCGGGCCAGGTCCCCGGGAACGGGGTGCCCCCGGGGAAAGATCCGCCACGACCGCAGGATCTCGAGAAGGTCCTCCAGCTGCTGAATGGGGTCTTCCTTCAGGTCGAGGAGAAGGACCAGGAGGTCGGCCCTCCGGATCAGGTCCCCCATGAGAGGATCCACATACTCCTTCGTGAGGGGCGGCGTGTCCACGAGCTGGAACTGGATGTTCTCCCAGGGCGCCATCCCGGGCGTGGGGGCCTGGGTCGTGCCGGGAAAGTCGGCCACCTCCGGGGAAGCGTTGGTCAGCTTCGCCACCAGGGAGGATTTGCCCGAGTTCGGGGGCCCCGCGATGACGACCTGGGCCGCCCCCTGCCGGTCGATGGAAAAGGCCGTCCCCTTCCGCGTCCCCCCCTTTTTCGTCCGGGCCTCGTCCTTGTGCTTTGCGATCCGCCGCCGGAGTTCGGCCTTGAGCTTGTCCGTCCCCTTGTGCTTGGGCATGACGGCCAGCATCTCCTCCAGGGCCTCGATCCTGGCATCCGGTGTTTTCGCCTCCCGGTAGCGCTTCTCCGCTTCCTGGTACTGGGGCGGCAGGTTGGCCGGCATCCCTTCCGTTCCCTCCGGGCGATGGATTTCCGTCCCCGGGGGCTCCCGCATGGATCCGCGCCGCCGGGGGACCTTTTCTTTTTACACAAAAGCGACCGTTCGTTCAACCGCCCTTTCCGTCCCGCTTGGCCGGGAAAGGGATTGGACGGAAGATCGACCTGTGGTAAAGAGGGCTCATGGAACCTTCGCGGACCGGGTCTTCCCCCCCAGCCCCCCTTCCCCGGCGGGGCGCCTTTCTCCTGGGGATTCTTCCGTTTTTCCGTTTCTTCGTAACGCGGAAACTCCTGGGAACCTCCGGTCCCCTCCTGGGAAGCTTCAAGGTCACCTACCGGTGCAACCTTCGCTGCGAAGGGTGTCCGTTCCACAGGAGAGGAAACGAACCGGGCGGCCACATGGACAGGGAAACGGCCCTCCGGTCTCTCGACCGCCTCCGGGAAATGGGGACGCTGATCGTCGTTTTCGAGGGGGGCGAGCCCCTTCTCTGGCGGGACGGATCCTTCACGTTCAACGATCTCGTCCTTTACGCCCGGCGACGGTTCCCGAGAGTGGCCGTGACGACCAACGGCACCTTCCCCCTCGACGTGCCGGTCCACGTGCTGTGGATCAGCCTCGACGGTCTCGGCGACGTCCAGGACGCCCTGCGGAGCGGGTCCTTCGAACGGATCCGCAGAAACCTTGACAGGGCGAACCACGACAAGATATTGGTCCACATGACGCTCAACAGCCGGAACTGGAGGGAAGCGGCCCCGCTGGCCGAATGGGTGAAAGGGAACGGGAAGATCCGGGGCATGACGGTCCAGCTCTTCTACCCCTACGGCCAGGGGGAGGCCCCGTTGGCGCTGGCGCCCCGGGAGCGGCGGCTGGCCCTGGAATCGGTCATCGAACTCAAGAGGAAGGGATACCCCATTCTCAATTCGGCGGGCCGGCTCAGGGCCATGATCGACAACGACTGGACGTGTCATGACGATCTTCTCGTCAACGTCGACCCCGACGGAAGGATCACCAGGGGGTGCTACGTGAAAGGCCGGGGAACGGTGGACTGCCGGAACTGCGGCTTCACCCCCGTGGCCGAGGCCTGCGGCGCCTCCGATCTCGAGGGGGGATCCCTTCTGGCGGGATGGCGCCTCTTCGTCGGGCCCTGACCGGGAAAGGGCGCGCCGGCGCCACCCAGGGGTACGGGGGTCTCGGAAAGACGGTCCGCCTCCTTCTCGTTCCGTTCGTCCCCGTTTTCACCCCGGGGAACAGGACCTGGAGGGAAATCACCGGAGGGAAAGAAAAATGAACGGGAAACGGGACAGGGAACTCTCGGAACGGCTGAAAAAGATTCTTCTCGAAGGGGGCGCCGATCTCGTCTCCTTCGCCGACATCGGGGAGATTCCCGAAGAATCCCGAAAGTCCATGCCCCGGGCCGTTTCCCTGGCGGTCGCCCTGGATCCCGAAGTGCTCCGGGGGATCGAGGAGGGGCCCACATGGCCCTATTTCCGGGAATACGAAAGGGTGATCGGCCGGATCGAGGGCCTGTGCCGTCTCGCCGCGGCTTTTCTGAAGGAGCGCGGTTTCCGGGCGATCGTGCTGTCCTCCACCACGGAGCAGTGGAACCGGGAAACCTTCTCGGCGGGATTCTCCCACAAGGCGGCGGCGACCCGGGCCGGCCTGGGATGGATCGGCAAGTCGGACCTTCTCGTGACGAAACGGTACGGCGCCGCGGTCCGCCTCGGAACGGTCCTCACCGACGGCCCCCTCGCACCGGCGGAACCGGTGGACGCGTCCCGGTGCGGCCGGTGTTCCGCCTGCGTCGACCGGTGCCCCGCCGGGGCCATCGGGGGATCGAACTGGGAAAAGGGGGTCCCCCGGGAACTCCTGTACGACCCTTCACGGTGCGCCGCCCAGGCGCGCCGCTTCTGCGCGGCCCTCGACATCCCGTCGACGATCTGCGGGATCTGCATCGTCGCCTGCCCCTGGACGGTGAAGTACGTGAACCGGGCGGAGGGGCCTCTCTCGACCTGATTCCCGCGGGCCGGCGCGAGGTCTGTCTCTTTTCCTCAGGAGATTCCGACGAACTCGTAAAAAGGCCACTTCAACACTTTTTCGAACGGCAAAGTAAAAAGCTCCATAGGCAAGGCGCCCGAATCCCGACGAATGAGACGTACTTAGGGTACGTCGCAGGGAGGAGGGAAGAAGGGGAACGCAGCATATGGGCTTTTTACGAAGCCGTCAATTCTGAGAAGCACCTTGAGCACCCCCGGCTTTGCCGCCGCCTTGAAGGCCTCCGGGGCCTCCTCCAGGGGGTACGTCGCCGTCACGAGACGCTCCAGCGGCATGTCGGGGTGGCCCGTCATGACGGCGAGCCCCTTCCGGAAGGGGCCGCATCGCGAACCGACGACTGTGATCTCGTCGACGACGAGGGAAGAAAGGTCGACGGCGCTTTTCGAAGCCGAGGTGGTCTTCAGGACGACGGTTCCCCCCGGCCTGCACCACCGGAGGGCCTCGGCGATCCCGCCGGCGGAGCCCGTGGCGTCCACGACGAGATCCGCCCGGTCCCGGGGTCCGTCGCCGGATATTCCCATCCTCATGTCCCGCCACCGGGCCAGGCGGAGTTTTTCCGGGTGACGCCCGAGGAGGAGAACCCCGGGAAGGACCGTGGAAAGGACCCAGGCGCACAGGATGCCCATCCGTCCGTCCCCCAGGACGACGGCCCTTTCCTTTCCCCCGAGGGGCACCTGTTCCAGGATCTCGCAGGCCGCCGAAAGGGGTTCGAGAAAGACCGCCCGCTCGTCCGGAAGATCGCCGGGAAGTTCGACGAGATTTTCCGCGGGAAGCGCGCAACATTCGGCCATGCATCCCGGAAGGTCCCGGATCCCGAGGACTTTCCGGTCCATGCAGTGCCGTCCGAGACCCGCCAGGCAATACGGGCATTTCCCGCAGGCGACGTTGATCTCCCCGGCGACCCGCTTCCCGGTCCATCGCGGATCGCCGCACCGGACCACTTCCCCCACGAACTCGTGGCCGGGGATCCCCCGGTAGCCGGCGTACCCCTTCAGGATTTCCAGGTCCGTTCCGCAAATGCCCGCCAGGCGCACCCGGATCGTCGCCCACCCCGGCGGGGGAAGGGGATCGGGGGCGCGGGGGTCCACACGAAGCGTGCCGTCGAATCGAACCGCCTTCACGGGCCTTTTCCTTCTAAAACCGGGCCTTCCGTTTTTCCCGCTGCGCCCGGACGCCCTCCCGGGCCTCTTCGCTGGCAAACACGGGCATTCCCACCTCGGCCTCCCTCCGGAGGGCCTCCTCCAGGGAAAGGCCCCGGATCTCCCGGGACAGGCGGACCATGGCGCGAACCGACATGGGGCCGTTCGAGGCGATCCGCTCCGCCAGGGCCATGGCCTCGTCCATGAGTTTCTTCCTGGGAACGACCCGGTTGAGGAACCCCCACTCGAGAAGGGTGGCCGCCGAAAAAGGATTTCCCGTGAGAAGGATCTCCATGGCCCGCGCCTTTCCCACCTCCATGGGCAGGAAGACGTTCGCCCCGCACACGGGCATGATTCCCAGGGTCGTTTCCCGCATCTGGAAGACGGCGTCCTCCGAGGCGACCCGAAGCTCGCAGCCCATGACCATCTCGAATCCTCCGGTCAGGCAGAGGCCGTGGATCGCCGCGATGACGGGACGATCCAGGTCCCGGCATTTCAGCATGGCTCTCCCCACGGCTCCCCCGGAGGACAGGAGCCACCGTTCCGCCTCCGTTTCCGGTTCCCGGGCCTTCGTGAGAACGGGGATGGCCGTCCTGAGGTCCATGCCGGAGCAGAACATGTCCGGAAGGACGGAATACAGCACGACGGCGCGGACGTTCCCGTCCCGGCCGCATTCTTCCCAGATCCGGTGGAGGTCGAAGAGCACGTCCGGTCCCAAGGCGTTCTTCGTCTCCCCGATGTTGAGACCCACTTTGGCCACATGTCCTTCCACGGAAAAATCGACGCCCATGCCTTCTCCTTTTCTGCGGCATTGCCGGCCGCCCGCCTGACTGCGGGCGGACGCGGCCGCATCTTACCCCCTTTCCCCGGACCGGCGCAAACCCTTTTCCCCGCCTTTTTCCGGAATGCCGGTCCCACCGAAAAAGGAAAAGGCCCCGAAGGGCCTTTTCCCGGAATGAAACCCGGTATTCGTCCCCGCTACTTGGCGGGAAGCAGCTGGGGGGTGACCACGACGTCGATCCGCCGGTTGATCGCCCGCCCCTCCTCCGTCTCATTGGGGGCCAGGGGACGGGAGGGGCCGTACCCCGCGGCCACGATCTTGCCCTCGGGAAGGGTCCCGTTGGCCACGAGATACTGCCGGACCGACTCGGCCCGCTGCTGGGAGAGATGCTCGTTGAGAAGGGCCGAGCCCGTGCTGTCCGTGTGGCCCTCGATGGTGACGTCCGGCTCGCCGAAGACGCGGATGGACTTCTGGACCTTGCTCAGGAGCGGATAGTTCCCGGGCATGATGACCGCCTTTCCCACGGGGAACTGGATCGCCCGGAGCCGGATGATGAGCTGGTTCCCCTGCTTGTACACCTCTGCCTCTCCGGGCGCGAAGAATCCCTGGACATCGTTGTACAGCTGGTTGAACCGCCGCTCCGCCGCGAGACGGTCCTCGACGGCCTTTTTCTCCGCGGCGGTCCTTTCCCGTTCCGCCTGTTCCTCCCGGCTCTTGCCTTCGAAAACGGCGATCTGCCCCTTCAGGGATTCGGTTTCCGCCTCATACCGCCTGTTCAGGGTCTCCACCTCCGCCTGTTTCTCCTTCAACTGGTTCATGACAAAGGCGCGGTCCTCCTTCAGGCCGTTGATCGACCCCACGAGGTTTTCCGTCTGCGTGTCGAAGGATTCCGTTCTCATGTCCGGGGCGCCCAGGGCCCTGGTCACGTCGAGAAACAGGCCGTCGATCCGGATCGCCACCTGTTCCGGCTCCATGGCACGGATCTTCTGGCTCTCCCGGGTGATCTGAAGAAGCCGGCGGGCCTGGAACAGCGCGTCGGCGGACATGGAACGAATCGTTTCCTTCTCGTAGCGGTGTTCGGAAATGAACGCGTCCGTTTTGGTCAGCCGTTCCCTGGCCAGGGCCAGCGTCGCCGGCGCGTACTTTTTAGCGCCTTCTTTTTCCGCCTGGGCGATGAGCGCCGCGACCTCATCGATCACCTGGCTCTTGATGGCCCGAAGTTCGAGATCCAGGAAGGCCTCCTCCAGACGGTCCCGGTCCCTCATGGCCCGGCTCACGTTGTTGTCCTCGATCGCCCGGGTGAGTTCCAGGAACGATTCCTCGAGCTTCCCGTAATCCTCGGCCAGGTTCATTGCCCCGGCCTCCCGGGCCAGTTCACGGGCCTTGATGACGCCGGGCAGGGTGGTTTTCGCAAGGTCTCCCATTTCCCGGGCCTGCTTGAGCTGCGCCTTGCCAAGGGCGACGGCGTTCAGAATTCCCGAGATCTCCATCCCCTGGGCGAGCTGGTTCTTCGCCTCGGCAAGTGAGGCTTCCGCCTTGGAGAACCAGACAGGGGAAAGCACGTCCAGATGGTTCTGCTTGGCGGCGCTGATCTCACTGTCCAGAAGGTTCACCATCTCCGAAGGATTCTCGGCCATGGGGATGGGTTCCACCTTCAGTTGCGGCCCGGCGCAGGCAAGGATCAGAAAAATCATCACCCCCAGACACAATGCCAGATGCCATGTTCTTTTTCCTTTCATTCCCTTGCTCCTTTTTCATAGATTTTTCGGCGTCCGATCCCCGTCCCTCCCCTGGTCCGGCGACACCGCCCTGACTTTTTTCCGTTTATATACTACGGCCGCTCCCGGGAATCAACCGGGCATTCGCGAATTTCAATCAGTGGAAACAAATGGTTACAAAACGCTTTTTTCATGAACCGCCTGCCGTCGCGTTCTTATCCAATTGAATACAAAGGATTTTTCTCCATGGAGCGGCCGGGAACACTTGAAAGGGCGGAATGGCCCGGTCCGGAGGGCGGAGGATTCCCGTTGATCCGTCGTCCAAAAGCCCGTATGATCCGGGGATGAAACGCTTCGACGTCGAAGAGCAACGGAAATGACCATGTTCCGCATCCGCCAGATCCATGACGACACGATCCCGGTGAACCGGAACGCCGTCGCCCAGGTGCAGGAGATCCTCCGGACCCGTTTCGCCGGCGTCGGCGAAGAGGAAATCCAGCGTCTTCCCGACCGCCTGAAAAACCCCCTGAAACACCGGTTCCGCTCCGTTCTCTTCGTTGCCGAGGACAACCGGGGCCTCATCCGGGGATTCGCATTCGTCCTTCACGATCCGAACCTGGACTTCTGCTTCCTCGATTTTCTCTCCACGGCGAAACAGCTCACCGGCCGGGGGGTGGGCGGCGCCCTCTACGAAAGGGTCCGGCTTCACGCCCTCGAATCGGGCTGTGCCGGACTTTTTTTCGAGTGCCTTCCGGACGACCCCCGCCTCTCCCGGGATCCCGCGATTCTGAAACAGAACGTCTCACGGCTCAGATTCTACGAACGGTACGGCGCCCGCCCCATCGCAGGCACGGAGTACGAAACCCCGGTGCGGCCGGGGGACGACAACCCGCCGTACCTGGTTTTCGATCCCCTGGGAAGGGAACCGGTCCTTTCCCGCGTCCATGCCCGGAGGATCGTCCGGGCGATCCTGGAACGGAAATACGGGGAACTCTGTCCCCGGGACTACATCGAGCGGGTGGTGGAATCCTTCCGGGACGAGAGGATCCGCCTGCGCCCCCCGCGGTACACCCGGATGGAACCCCTTTCGGTGACCCGGGCCATCCCCCCGGACCGGAAGATCCTCCTCATCGTGAACGACCGGCACCACATCCACCACGTAAAGGAACGGGGATACGTCGAATCCCCGGTGCGCATCCCGGCGATCCTCCGGGAACTGGAACGAACCCGCCTCTTCGAAAGGGTCCCGGTCCGCCATTTTTCGGAAAGATTCATCCGCCGGGTCCACGATCCCAGCTTCGTCGATTACTTCCACAAGGTGTGCGCCGCCATGGAACCGGGCCGTTCCCTGTACCCCTACGTGTTTCCCATCCGGAACGCCGCGAAGCCGCCCAGGGACCTTCCCGTCCGGGCGGGATACTACTGCATCGACACCTTCACCCCGTTGAACGGGAACGCGTACCTCGCGGCGAAGCGGGCCGTGGACTGCGCCCTCACCGGCGCCTCCCGGATCCTCGGGGGGAGCCGGGCCGCCTACGCCCTCGTACGGCCCCCGGGTCACCACGCGGAGCGCCGCGCTTTCGGGGGCTTCTGCTATTTCAATTCGGCGGCGGCCGCCGCCGGCTATCTCAGTCCCTTCGGAAAGGTGGCCCTCCTGGACCTGGACTACCATCACGGCAACGGCCAGCAGGACATCTTCTACGAGCGGCCCGACGTTCTGACTGTCTCAATCCACGGACATCCCCGGTTCGCCTATCCCTATTTCAGCGGCTTCGAGGACGAGAGGGGCTCGGGAGCGGGGGAGGGGTTCAACGTGAATTTTCCCCTCCCGGAGCAGGTCAACGGGGAAAAGTACATGGAAACCCTGGAGAAAGCCCTGAAGGCGGTTCGCCGGTTCGATCCGGCCTTCCTCGTGGTCGCCCTGGGGCTGGATACGGCGAGGGGAGACCCGACGGGCACCTGGGAACTCCTTCCCGGGGACTTCGAACAAAACGGGAAGCGTGTCGGTTCGCTGCGCCTGCCGACGCTGATCGTCCAGGAGGGGGGCTATCACACGCGAACCCTGGGGACGAACGCCCGGCGTTTCCTGGAAGGTCTCTGGCACACCCTGAATTCCTGAGACCCCCGCGGCGGGAAACGGCGGTGGAGGGGAAAAGCACGGAAAGGGGGAAAACTTCATGAACACCAGGATCCACGTGATCCATCGCCTCGTCAAGGGCGCGGATCTGAACCATCACGGAACCCTTTTCGCGGGGCGCGGGGCGGAGTGGTTCGTCGAGGCGGGATTCATCGCCGCGGCGAGCATGACGTCGCCGAAACGCATCCTGTGCGTCAACATCCACGGCATGGTTTTCAAGAAGCCGGTGCCCCCGGGAAGCATTCTCCGCCTCACGAGCCAGGTCGTCTTCGCCGGAAGGAGCCGTCTCGTATCCCACGTCCGGATCTCCATCGACCGGGAGGATTCCTTCCTTCTCGAGGGATTCCTGAGCTTCGTCCACGTGGACGACCGGGGCCGGCCGGCGGCTCACGGGGTCGTCATCGAATACACGGGCCCGGAGGACGAGGCGATTCTCGACCGGTTGAAGGCGATTCTCTGACGAAAATCAGTCCGGGAAGAAGAACGACGACACCTCGTTGATCTGTATCTCCGATTCGCCGATCACGAGCGCCATCGCTTCCCGGGGAAGGTCGATCTCTCCGAGGGCGGCCCCGTCGACGGGGGGAACGAAAAGCTCCCCGCTCGAACCGACGTCCATGGAATGGGCGATGATGTCGGACAGGTGGACGACGGAGGCGTCGCCGGGGAAAGCGGATCGCCCCGGAGCGTGGTGAAACAGAACCATCTGTTCCAGGGAAAAGGGAAGTTTCCAGTGACCGAGAAGCAGGGCGCCCGCTTCCCCGTGGTCCATGCCCATGATTTCCTTTTCCGTACTCCTGAGGGTTTCCTGCTGCCGCTCCGCCCGTGCGGCGGCGACGGTGAAGTGCATCGGCGCGACGGTGCTCGTGATCAGCCTGCCGATGTCGTGAAGAAGGCCCGCCATGAAATACCGCTCCGGATCACCCATCCGCCGCAGGGTCGCAAGGAACCGGGAAATGATCCCCACGGCGATGGCGTGCTTCCAGAAGGAACGGACATGGATCCTCGTGCTCCCCTTCGAGAGGGCCCGCACCAGTTCCACCCCGTTCACGAGCGCCCCGAGCTGGGTGGTTCCGATGATGGACACCGCCTTGAAAACCGTGTCGATCTGGTGGGAGAACCCATAGAAAGGGCTGTTCACGATCTTCAGAAGCCGGGCGGACAGGGCATGGTCCAGGCTGACGGCGCTGGCGATCTCGTATGCGGAGCTGTTCGGATCGGACAGGATCGCGTTGATTTTATACAGCACTTCCGGCAGCGTCGGAATCTTCGGATCGTTCAGGAGGAGCGCCGGAAGATCGAGAGCGGGCAGGGCCTCTTCGGAGAGGTCGAGACGTTTCAGATTCGCCCGGAGAAACGGTTTCCCTTCCCCGCCATCGGCGCAGGGAATGCCGGCGCGGCTGAGATTTCTTTCCATGATAAGATCGAACAGATCCCGGTGGAAAGGAACGTCGAGATCGAGTCGAATGAACCGCGAAAGGGACGCTTCCTCGAAGCGGTTCGTCCCTGAGGATGTCATGACGGACCTCCGTCCCCGGAGAGGGAAGGGATTGCGGCGATTCCTCCCGGGGTTGTTTTTTCCTGTTGACCGGGTTTATGTATATGCATAAAATGGCCCCGTGGCAATAAAAAAAAGATAAAGGGGCCAAGGACGGCCGTTCCATGAAATCCATGGATCGGCTGTGCTCCCACAGGAGGTGATTCGGTGATGCGTCACGGAAGGGCCGCTCTGGCGATGTTTCTTTGCGTCGCCCTTTGGACCTTCCCGCCGCAGGGGTCGGCGGGGGAGGACATGCTCGTAAAACGCGCCGCTGTCGCTGTCGATCCGTCCGTCAAACCGGAAACGCGGATCCCCGCCATTCAGGAACTGGGCCGGTCGGGAGACGGCCGCGCGGCGACATCCCTGCTGAAACTTCTCAACGATCCCCTGGAGGATCCGGGAATCCGTTCCTCCGCCGCCCGGGCACTGGCCGACCTCGGCCAGTCGCGACAGGAAGCGGTAACGTCCATGGAAAAAGCCTACGGAGAGGCGGCCGCAGACGACAATCTGCGGTACACGATCCTCCTGTCCCTGGGCCGCCTGAAGGCGACCGGGTCCCTTTCCCTCTTCCGGGAGGCCCTGGCCGATCCGGACGGCGGGATCCGGTTCAAGGCCGCCCAGGCCCTCGGTGAACTGAACGACTCCGGGGCGGTGGGCCTGCTCCTTGCCCGCTACGACGAGGAAAAGGACCGTTTCGTCCGGGCGGAGATCGTCCGGGCCCTCGGAAAACCGCAGAACCCGGAACTGGAGCCCTTTCTCTCCCGGGTGCTTCTCCAGGACGGGGAGGCGCTGGTCCGGTGGAACGCCGCCCTCATGCTCAAGGCGTTTCCCGTCCTCGGGCCCGAGGGGAAGGCCGCCCTCGAAAGCGCGGCGACGGACCCCTCTCCCATGGTCCGGGAGGCGGCGGGAGGTGCCTTATGAAAAAGATCTTTCCCCTGGCAGTCCTTGTTTTTCTCCTTTCGGCCGGTCCCGCCCTCTCCCTGGAAACGGGGGCCATGATGTACCATTCCGGCAGGGGGGACATCCTCTACGGCCGGGACGGCAATCTGGCCCTCCCCTGCTCCCCCCTGGACGCCTTCTACGGCGAACTGAAATCGGGGCACGCCGGTCTTTACATCGGCGGCCGGAAAATCATCCACGCCGTCCGTGACGGGGTCATAGAAGTCGCCTCGGAGAATTTCATCACCCAGGAAGACCTTGACGAAGGCTGCAAGTACCTCGGCGCCAAGGTACCGGCGAATTTCAGCGATGGCGCGGCCTGGCCGCAGGAACGGAAGGACCAGATCGTCGTCATCGCCCGGGAGCAGGTGGGAAAGGCCTACGACTTCACCTTCCATCTGCAGACGGGAAACGGATCCGGCGATTTCACCTGCGTGGGGCTCGTGGAGTACGTCTACGAGGAGGTGGGCTATGACGTGACGCCGGACGGCTATTACAGCACCGGCGCGGGCGGAACGACCAGGGACCAGACTTACAACTGCATCATCACGGCATTCACCGACTGGACCGGGACCAATTCCTTCGCCCAGGCCGCGGAATTCTCCCGGATCCAGCATCCCCTCGAAGCCCTGGTGGGAAGGGAGCACGAGGGCGGCAAATACATCTTCTTCCCTTACACCCAGTACATCCAGACGACCACCGTGGCCGTCCCGGACGATCCCGACACCCCCGTCTCCGGCGGTTCGGGCTCCGGCGGGCTCTGCTTTCTCTCCACGGTGGACCCGGGCGGGACCGCCGCCGGGAACACCGGGAAGGCGCCGTGGCTCCTCGGCGCGGCGCTCCTCCTCATCGCCGCGGGAACGGTAAGGTTCCGGCCGCGGTAACCGGCGGACCGGACAGCGGGAATAGGGCGTCCCCGATCCATGGGACGCCCAATTTTTTCTATTCCCTCACTTCTTCCGGATCCCGATCCGGAAGCCTCCGCCCTCCTCTTTCAGGGACACGATTTCCCATCCCTGGCTCATGGCAGCCCGTGAAACGTTCTCCCGGGACGTGCTCGTGTCCACGAGAACCTCAAGCTCCGAATCCTTCCCCGTCCGGATGGCGTTGAGCGCCAGGATGACCGGCTGGGGACAGGAGAGACCTCTTGCATCGACGATCGTGCTCATGGAAATCCTCCCTCAAGAAACTTTCTGCCTCATGGTGAGACCGATGAAGACGCAGACCGCAAAACCGATGATCACGGCCGGAATCCCGTTGGGCCCAATACCCGCCGGGGAACTGGCCAGGCCGAAGTTGTGGGAGAACGCCGCACCGGTGATCATCCCCAGAACGAAGACCGCCGCGTCGCCGTCCCCCTCGCCGGCGAGAAAAAGTTGCCGGCCCGGACAGCCTCCGGCCAGGGCGAAGGCGAGGCCCGCAAGGGCCATCCCCAGGAAATTCCACAACTGCATGGTATGGGCGACGGGCTGGCCCGCAAAGCCGGGATGAAACTGCCCGACGATGAGGTTCGTCACGAAAGCCGCCGCGATCAGGGCGACAAACCCGGACAGGAGGTGGGTCTGCCGGAAAAGGATGAAGTCCCGGACGGCCCCCATGGTGCAGAACCGGCTTCGCTGGGCGATGAATCCGACGACGAGGCCGACGACGAGGGAAACGGCAAGCGCCGCGTGCATCGCCCCGGGGCCCTTGAGACTGTAGAAAAGAACGCCGCTCTTGTCCTGCCCCTCGATGGGGGGAAAGACGAATCTCAGCACCAGAAGGCCGATCATGATGAGAGGAAACAGCCACCCCGCAGACGTGTACGACGGCTGGGTCCGCCCAAGGCTGTAGCCGCCCCGGAGGAAGAACGCCCCCAGCCAGATGCCGCCGATAAGACCGAGAATGCCGAAAATCGCGCTTCCGTCGCCGCCGGCGAGACGAAGCGCCGCCCGCCACGGGCAGCCGAGGAACACCAGGGCGCCGATCATGGCGAAAGCGCCGAGGACGAACCGCACCACCGGGGCCGAACCCATGCGGGGACGGAATTCCCGGAACAGATAGGCCGCCACGAGGGAACCGAGAACGAATCCGATGATCTCGGGGCGCACGTACTGGACCACCGCCGCCCGGTGGAGACCGATGGCGCCGGCGATGTCCCGCTCGAAACAGGCGACGCAGACCCCCATGTTTCCCGGGTTCCCCATCTTCTGCAGCAGGGCCGCCAGGACCCCGATGACAGCTCCCGTGCCGATGATCCCCCACCGCGTGGAAAAAAGATTTTTCAGTCCTTCCATGCCGTTCCTCCTGAAAATACCGGTATTTTGATTACATCACGGGAAAGAAGGGGATTCGCCTTTTCAGGTTTCCGGCAACGGCCGCGATCCCGTCCTTTCGACGGGGTCAAAAACGCGGCTTTCGCCGGGCCTTGCCCGCCTCCCCGTCAGCGGTGGAATTACAATGCAGGAGGGACTATAAGTCAAATTCATAATGAGAATAATCATGAAAGTCCATGCACGGCCCACCGCGGGTCCGACGGGCGGGCACGGCACGGGAAAACACAAAGCGGTTACAGGGGATCGCGAAGGCGTTCCAGGAGGTCCATGAAATCGCCGGAGGGGGGACAGGACAACGCGAACCCGTCGTCCCCCTTCCAGGGAAAGGCGAGACGAAGCGCATGGAGCATGAGCCGGGGCGCGCCGCCCACGGGGAACCCGGTCCCATAGAGGGTATCGCCCAGGATGGGATGACCGAGGGCGAAGAGGTGGACCCGGATCTGATGGCGCCTTCCGGTCAGGGGGTTCACCTCCAGCCAGGAGGCCCGGGGAAACCGCTCCTGCACCCGGAAACGGGTCTCCGACGGTTTGCCCCGTCCGTCCACCCCCATCCGCCCGGAGCCGAAGGCCCGGATGGGCCGGTCCACGGCGCCGTCCCGTTTCACCTCCCCTTCCACGACGGCCCAGTAGGTTTTCCGCACCCTTCTCCCCTCGAAAAACCCCGAAAGCATGCGATGGCTTTCCCGGTCCCGGGCGAAAAGAACGAGACCGCTCGCCCCCCGGTCCAGCCGGTGAACCACGAAAAGCTTCCCGCCGAACCTCGCCGACAGGCGCTCCACCAGGGAAGGCCCGTCCGTCCCCCTGCCGGGGATGACGAGATCCCCGGAGGTCTTGGACACGGCGAGCAGCCCGTCGTCCTCGTAAAGGATTTCCCCCGGATTTTCCATCAGTTCTCCCTTCCCTCCCCGGGAGGGCGGCACCGCACGCACGGAGCCCGTCAGTAATAGTCAGCCGGTCCGAAGGGGATACATTCCCCCTCGAAGACCCGTTCCCATCGTTCCCGTTCCCCGGTGCCGGGTTCCACCCCCTCCTCCCGGTTCCGCCGGAGGAGTTCCTCCGCGTCCCGCGGCGGGTCCTCCCGCCGGACGAACCACCGTTCGAAGCCGGACAGATCGCCGGGGAGGAGGGGAAGGTCCCGGACAAGGGCCCGTCTTTCCACGAACACGCTTTTCTTTCTCGTCAGGGGCACCTCCGTGCAGGGGTTCCCGTAGGTCAGTGACGGGTGGAGCGAGCAGGCGAAGTAGGACACCCCCGCCCGCACCCCGGAGGCCGCGACGGAGGAAAGAAATTCCCCGGAGAAAAGGAGCCGGCCCCCTCCGGGCGCGAGGGTCCGGGAACCCCCCGAAGCGCCCTCCCGGGGAAGCGTTTCGGAGATCCGGCGGAGGGTTTCCGGCGGCCCTTCCAGAAAGAGGCTCCGGATTCTTCCCGCTTCGGTGATGTCCTCCCAGGGTTTTCTCACGATCCCGGCGGCGCGCCTCGCCGCCCCCGCCCCCTGGAACCGGCTCCGGTAGATGCAGGAGCAGTAGTTCACGGGCAGGCCGATCCCCCGTTCCCTGAGATCGGCGAGAATCCGGAGGGCCGCAAGCTCCGATTCCAGGACGGAAATCCTGGGGCCGTGGAGGAGGGTGTAGCCCCGGGCGGCAAGATGCCTGCCGTTGTGCGGGGTGCACCGGATCTGGTGAAGATTGAGGAAGTCCACCCCCGAGCGGGCCATCTCCCGGGCCGCCTCCTTCAGGAGTCCCTCCTTCTCGGGTACCGCCGGAACCTCCACGGTCACCCGGGGGATGATCCCCACGGCCCGCAGGACCGGATCGAGACGGTAATTGACGGCGCCGATGTTGAACCGGATCTCGTCGATCCCGATGTCCCGCAGGTGGCACAGGGTGTCCCGGTCCGCCAGGAGACCATTCGTATAGAGCCAGACGTACATCCCCGCTCCGAAACGGTCCCGGATTTTCTCCAGGAACAGGAGCGTCCGGTCCGGAGTGAGAAGGGGCTCCCCGCCGCTGATGCTCACCCCGCGGAACCCGAACCGTTCCAGGTAGGAAAGATATTCCCGGGGAGCGGAAAAGCGGACGCCCCCCGTCATGGGCTCCCCCCGGACCTTCTGTTCCGAAGGACAGTAGAAGCACCCGCCGTTGCAGATTCCGTTGATGAACAGGCAGGACCACGCCCCCTCCCCGCAGAGCCGGCAACCCGGGGACAGGGTCCGGCAGTCGAGCTTGGTCCCCCGGAAGCCGGTTTCCACATGGGGCGCAAGCGCCCGCAGAAGCCGGGACCGCTCCTCCAGCGCCGCTTCCGCCTTCTCCGGCCGGACCCATGAAAGCTCGTCGTGGAGGGGGCCCAGGTCCCGGCGGTTTCCCTCGATGATCGACTCCCTGTCGTTTTCCCGAATGCCCATGTTCTTTCACCCGGCTTTCCCTGCCGTCATTTCAGGAACCCTTCCGAAAAATTTTTACGACGCCGTCGTTTCTCGCCCCACTGCAACACCGCCGGCTCGCCCCCCCGGCTCGGACAAGCGGTGTTGCGGCCGTCCCGCGCCCCCCTGTGGCGATCGTTTCCGGCAGGGTGCCGCCGGCCCTGAAGGGCCGGACTACTCTGGACGGCAAAGGAAAAAGCTCCGCAGCCAAGGCGCCCGAACCCCGACGCCCGAGGCGTACGTGGGGTACGCCGCAGGGAGGAGGGGGGAAGGGCAACGCAGCATATGGGCTTTTTACGAAGCCGTCAGAGGGCCGAATTCGTAAGAAACCAAAACAACACTTCTTCCAACGGCAAAGGAAAAAGCTCCAGAGGCAAGGCGCCCGAACCCCGACGACCGAGGCGTACGCGGGGTACGCCGCAGGGAGGAGGGGGGAAGGGCAACGCAGCATATGGGCTTTTTACGAAGCCGTCAGAGGGCCGAATTCGTAAGAAACCAAAACAACACTTCTTCCAACGGCAAAGGAAAAAGCTCCAGAGGCAAGGCGCCCGAACCCCGACGACCGAGGCGTACGCGGGGTACGCCGCAGGGAGGAGGGGGGAAGGGCAACGCAGCATATGGGCTTTTTACGAAGCCGTCAGAGGGCCTCCACTTTCCGGATGTATGCCTCCCCGTCGAACTTTCTTCGGGCGCCGCGGTCGTTCATGTACCGGATGTTTCCGAAGACGGGACGGGACGGCCAGGCGCGGTCGTGGAGGCCGCCGACGGACCACAGGCACCCCGTGTACCCGTTGGGGTCCCTGCCGTCCAGCTCGTACCGGTCGTTCAGATCGACGGCGATCCGGAGGGCCTCTTCCGGCGACGCCGTCCATTCCAGGATCTTTTTGGCCCAGTACATCCGGAGATATCCGTGCATCTTCCCCGTTTTCACCATCTCCATCTGGGCGGCGTTCCACAGGGGGTCGTGGGTCGCCGCCCCTTCGAGCCGTTCGGGGCCGTAATTCCAGGGCCGGCGGTCCTTCCGGTGGTCGTCGAGGGTTTTTCTCGCCCATCCCGGGGCCCCCTCCAGGGAATCATAGCGGTCGTTGAAGAAGCAGAAGTTGTCGGAAAGCTCCCTCCGGACGACGGCCTCCTCGAGAAAGGCCTTTTTCGCCTCCGGGGACGCCGCCGCGCCCGCCGCCGCCAGGGCGGCCCGCCGGGGGGCGATCTGTCCGAAGTGAAGATAGGGGGAAAGACCGGACTGGCCTTCCACGGCGGGATCGTTCCGCCGCCATGGATAGCATTCCAGCCGCTCCTTCACGAACTTCCCGAGGGCGGCCATCCCGGCCCGTGTCCCGGGCCGGACCCACCGCACTTCCCGAACGCCGCGGTCCACCGGGAGGACGGCCAGGAGTTCGTCCGCGGACCAGGCGGTTTCCCTGCGCCCCTTCCACGGGAAGGGGTGGCGCGCCGGGGGCGGCGGGTATTCCTCCAGGAAATCGTCAAGAACCCTCAGGACTTTCGGCCGGAATGTCCGGGCGGCGTATTCCTGCCGGCCGGACGCGGCGAAACAGGGAACCACGTTGTGGGCGTCCACCTCGTAGAAGGGAATGTCCAGGGCGTCCCTGACCGACTCCTTCCACCGCCGTTTGATCCGGAGGGGATCGAAATCGGCCACCACGGCGGACACCCCCTCCTCCCCGGCGAAACGGGGGATCACCTCCCCGGGCTCCCCGCGGAGAAGAAAAAAAGGGACCCCCAGCCCGCCCAGGGACGCCTTCACTTCCTCGAGCCCCCGGAGCATGAACCCGTACTGCCGTTCCGTCGCCCCGAGAAAACGGTCCTGGAGGCAGAACACCGCCGCCAGGGGGGCCTTTCGCTCCAGGGCGAGCGTTCCCGCGAACAGAAGGGCGTCGTTGTCGATCGCCCGCTGGTCGCGGCTCATCCAGTACAGGACGGGGCCGCCGCTTTCCCGCCCCGCCCGGAGCACCCGGATCCGCTCTTCCCGCATCGTTTTCTCCCCCCGATTCCTTTCAACCGCCATGGACGAACAAAAAGCCGGACAACGCTTTCTCGAACGGCAAAGCAAAAAGATTCCGGGTCAAGGTCCTCCGATCCCGGGAACCGGAGCATGCCGGGAGGCACGCCGCAGGGACGCGGGATGAAGGGCAACGAAGCATATGGACTTTTTACGAAGCCGTCAACTGTGATTTCTGAGCTGCAGTTCCAGAGGATGCGGCCGGAGATACACCTGGTCCCGGAGGTAGTCCTTGTCGTACTTGCGGACGTAATGGCCGGCCAGGGTCACCGGCACGATCAGGGGGAGGTTCCCCCGGCGGTATTCCTCGAGAAGCTCCAGGAGTTCCCGCTTCTCGTCCCCGCTCAGGTCCTTCCTGAAATAGCCCAGGACGTGATGAAGGACGTTGACGTGCTTCGCCGCGGTCGCCTTCAGCCGGAGGGCCTCCAGGAGGGCCTGCTGGTACCGTTCGAAGAGGTCCGCCGGGGAGCGGCTTACCGGGTCGGCCACGAGCTTTCCCATTTCCCGGAGGTGCTTCGGGCTGTGCGCCATGAGAAGGAGCTTGTGGCGGGAGTGGAAATCCACCAGGACCCGGCGTGACCTTCCCTTTCCGGCGGCCTCCCGCCACCGGTGGAGGGTAAAGACGCTCTCGATGAAGTTTTCCCGGAGATGGACGTCGTGAAGCCGCCCCTCGTCCTCCACGGGCAGAAGGGGGAAGCGGTCCATGAAGGCCCGTGCGAAGAGTCCCACTCCGGTTTTCCCGGGGACGCCCCGGTCATTGTAGACCTTGACCCGTTCCATCCCGCTGCTGGGGGAACCGCTCTTGAAGATGAAACCGTCCAGATTCTCCTTCTCCAGGGCCTCGACCCGCTCTTTCGCCCACGCGGTCATCCGGTCCGTCATGTCCACGTTCGTCCGGGTCGTGACGAGCCGGGGGGAGGCGGCATCCCCGACGAGGCGCATCGTCTCCCGGGGAACCCCCAGGCCGCATTCCACCTCGGGACAGACGGGAACATACGCCACGTACCTTCCCAGGGTGTGGGCCAGAAACGGATCGAGTTTGTGCTCCCCGTTCCACCGGACCCGTTCCCCCAGCAGGCAGGAGCTGATTCCGAGCCTGATCTTCGACATGACTTCCTCCTCTTTTCCCCGGAGGCATGGTGTCCCCCGGCCGCCGGGCCGGCATCGACCCCGGAGAGGGCTCACCGTTCCCGGACAGGCGTCTTTTTCCATTCGACGCCGGACAGCCCGGGGTTCCCGTTGGGATTGAAACTTTCCTCGTCGGAGTAGATCCGGTCCCCTCCCGCCGTCGTCCACCGGTACCGGTAGGCCGACGAGTCCCGCTCGGTCTCGCCGGTGTACGGGTTCACGTAATCCTCCTGTCCGGTAAGGGCGAGATAGCTGTCCTCGGCGATCCGGTCCTGCGTCTTCCGGCGGTTGTCCCAGATCTCCTGGTCCACCTTCTGGATGTGCTCCATGGTCTCCCGGACGATGGCCGCCCGCTCGCCGGCGGCCTGGGCCACCCGGGCCACCCAGCGGGGATTGAACTGGAGGGACTGGCGGACGATTTCCAGGACGGGCTTCCAGCGGTCGCTCTCCTCGACGGGGGCCCCCATGGCGATCGTGCAGAGGTTGCTCCACATGGCGGCGCTTCCCCGGCTGTCCTGGACGACCGTCACCAGGGCCTGCCGGAATCTTCCGCCCCCCTCCGAGTAATCGACCACCAGCCCCGCCGCGTCAAACCCCATGGCGGGAAGTCCCAGGCCGGCAAGCATGCCGTTCACCGGACCGTTGATCCGCCTGAAGATCCCCGCCAGTTCGGGCAGGGATTTTCCCTCCACTTCCGCCACGGACGAAGCCTCGGGATGAAGGGTTCGAAACAGGTCCCGCAGGAAGGAAAGGGCGTCCGGCATGGGACGGACCACCATCCCCTGGTAGGAACTTCCCGGGGGGAAGAACGCGGCGCCATAGGCGAACCGCGGGTTTCCGCTCATGTCGGCATAGTTGTAGCCGGGCAGCCACCGGACGTGGACCGAACCCCGGTCGTCCTTTTTCACCGTAAAGTCGCACTTCGGTTCGAGGGAGTTTCCCGGCCCGTTCGCCGCCAGGGGGTCGACGTGAAAGATCCCGCCCTCCGTTTTCCATCCCTGGGGAACGAGAACGGTGAAGGCGTTCTCCCGGGGCTCCGCGACGCGGTGAAACACCATGGCCCGGGCGTCCCCCCCGCCGGCGCCGGAGGAACAGGGAATCCCCGTCAGAACAAGAAGGATGGCGAAGCATCCGAGCAATTTTCCCATTTCCCGCCCCTTTCCGGTCCCCGACGATTCCCCGTCCCCGGGTCCGCCGGACCGCGCGCCGCCGTTTCACCTGCGGCATGCGTGCAAATCTTAGCACAACGGGGCGAAAAAAGTCACAGGCCAAGTCGGGAAACCGCCGAAGGATTGACGGCTTCGGAAAAAGTCCATATGCGGCGTTGCCCTTCTCCCCTCCTCCCTGCGGCGTACGGAAGGTACGCCTCGGTCGTCGGGACTCGGGCGCCTTGGCTGCGGAGCTTTTTCCTTTGCCGTTGGAAGAAGTGTTGTTTTGCCTTTTACGAGTTCATCAAGGAGTCGGTCTTGAAAGGAATCAGGAATTTCCCTTTTCGAAAAAGGGCAGGAAGAGATCCACGACTTCACCGTCGAACTGGACATACCGGTTTTTTTTCATTTCTTCCAGGGCGATCTCCAGGGAAAGGGCGTTCCGGTAGGGACGGTTGTTCGTCATGGCATCGAAGGAGTCGGCCACGGCAAGGATGCGGGAAAGGAAGGGGATGTCCTTTCCGGACAGACCGCCGGGATACCCCTTGCCGTCCCACCGCTCGTGGTGGTGCTGAATGATCTTTCGCTCCCTGTCAAAGAGGGAGATGGGCTTCAGGATGTTTTCGCCGATGAGAGGGTGCGTCTTGATCACCGTGAACTCCTCGAAGGTGAGGCGGTCCGGCTTGAGAAGGATGCTGTCCGGTATGGCGATTTTCCCCACGTCATGGAGCATTGCGGAAATCTTGAGGCATTCCAGCTCCTCTTCCGAGCAGCCCGCCTTCTCCCCGATCCTGAGGGCCAGGGTCATGACCCGCGTGGAATGTTCCTCCGTGTAGTGGTCGCGGACCTGGACCGAGGCGACCAGGGATTTCAGGGTGTCGACGACGCTTGAGTAGAGGCTCTCGTAAAGGACCTTGTTTTCGAGATTCAGCGAGGCCCGCTTGGTCAGGCTGACGATGTAGTGGAAATCCTTGTCCGAGAACACGGACCCGTTCATCTTCTTCCGCACGACGAGGATTCCGAAGTTCATGTTCCGGATCATCAGGGGGGCGCAGATGACGGAAGGACTGATCAGGGGATGCCTGTCCGAGTGGACCATGACGGCCTCCCCGCTGGCCAGCACGTCCTCGTAAAGGTTCCGGAGCTGGGGAATGACGACGGACCGATAGACACCCTCGTCCTCCCCCTTCACGATCTGGGGATAGAACTGCCCCTCCTCCCGGTCGACCAGCAGGATGGCACAGCTCGATCCGTCCACGACCCGGAGGGAGAGATCTACGATTTTCTGAAAGATCTCTTCGTTGTGACCTGCGGAATTCTCGATGGAATCGTAGATGTAGCTCTGCCGTGACAGCTCGGAAAGTTTTTCCTGAAAGTCGATGTTCCGGTCCGCCGGCCCCTCCTCGAGTATCTTTCTTTCCCTCAGGTAGATGTTCACCTTGAAGAGAAGGTCCTCGATCTTGAAGGGTTTGGGAAGGAAATCCACCGCTCCCGTCTTGATCGCCGAAACGGCCACTTCCGTTTCCGGATGGGCGGTGATCAGAATCACCGGCGTGATGGGATCGATTTTCCGAATCCGTTTGAGAAGTTCGAGGCCGCCCATGCCCGGCATCATGACGTCGCTGATGACGAGATCGTAGCCGCCTCCCTGGAACCGGCCGATGGCCTCGAAACCGTTCTCGGCCTGGGTAATCTGCAGGTAACCGGCCCGGGTGAGCGTATCCACCATGAGAAGGCGTTCCGATTCATAATCGTCGACGATCAGGATTTTCTTTTCCGTCGCGCCGTATTTCTGAACATCCAGGGTATTCATGGGTTACTCGATTCGGGCAGTTTTTCGCCTTACAGCCTGCCTCTGAAAAAATCTCCGGAAAAGGCAATCACTTCTGAGGCTTCTTCACAATGGCGTCCAGAAGGGTGTACGAGATTTTCGTGAAAGCCTCTTCGGTCTTCGCCTCTTTTACGGAAAGGGACACCACGTCCCTGGACAGGTTGTCCACAGCCTGTTCCTGAGAGCCGGAGACGCTGATTCTCGTCCTGTTCTGTTTCGTGTACGCCTTCAGGACATTGTTTACGTGATACGTGGATACGGTCATCCATGCCACCTCGGGGTTAAAACCCAGCGATTCCTTCGCATTCCTGTTATCGGCAACGGGCGGGAGAAACTTTAACTCTTTTCTTTTCCGTCCGGGGACCAGGCGGACTTCCGGCACACCTCGGGAATGAGGGATGAAGGCCGAAACGGCCCGGAAATTTTATTGTGAAGCCGCCCGGGTACGTTTTATGCAAAAAAAGACCCTTGGGCAGACCCGGGGCCAGGGAACAGGCCCCGCACAACCGGGGAGGGGGGAAGGATCCTATGGCGGAACCGATCCGAAGGGAAGACGCGGCCCTGGTCAACAAGAAGCTGGAAGAATGCCGGCGTCTCATCGGCAGGGGCAATATTTTCCCCTGTCTGATCAATTTCCGGGAGGCACTGGAAAAGATCCTGTCCATCCGAATGCTCCCGGCGGACGAGAAACAGCTTCACGACAAGATCAACGCCCTCCAGCAGGAGCTGGCGGAATCGGCCGCCTTCAAGAAAATATACGGGCCCGTCACGTTCCGGGACGACGACATGGAAACGTCCCTCGACTTCCTGAAGCAGCTCATCCGCATCAAGGAGGAGGAGCTTCAGGCGGTCATGGAGGAGCGTCAAAATACTGAATCGGAGCGTCAAATCGGTGAAGACGGGTCCCCTGCGGAGGGGGAAGCGGCCGGGCGGGCGGAAAAAGCCCGTTCGCTCATCGACCGGGGCCGGATCGACGAGGCGCGGGACCTCATCTCGGAGGACGAGGACGTCATCTCCCTTCTCGTCGGGCACTACAACTCCGCCGGCATCGGGCATCGAAAGGAAGGGAAGCTCGACGACGCCCTCGCCGAATTCCGGAAGGCCCTCCTCGTGGCGCCCGGGGACGAGGGACTGCACTACAACGTCGCCAGGGTCCACGTCGAGCGGAGGGAGTGGGAGCTGGCCCGGACGAGCATCCTGAAAGCGCTGGGGATCAACCCCGAATTCCGGCACGGCCTGGCCCTGCTGAAACACATCGAGGAAAACCGGTGAGGAGGCCGCCTTCTTGGAACCTGTGATCGTTCCTCTTGCCCGTCCGTCGATCGACCGAAGAGACCGGGAAAACGTCCGCGCCGTTCTGGAATCGGGACAACTGGTCCAGGGAAGCCGCGTGGCGGCCCTGGAGGAGGCCGTCGCGGCGACGGTCGGCGTCGACCATGCCGTCGCGGTCTCCAGCGGAACCGCCACCCTGCACCTCGCCCTGCTGTCGTTCGGAACCGGACCGGGGGACGAGGTCATCGTTCCCGCCTTCTCCCATGTCGCCACGGCCAACGCCGTCGAACTGACCGGCGCGAAGCCCGTTTTCGTGGACATCGACCCGGGAAGCTTCAACATCCAGCCGGACTGCATGGCCCGGGCAATCAGCGGGCGCACGAAAGTCCTCATGCCGGTGCACGAATTCGGTTTCCCCGCGGACATGGGAAAAATCCTGGAAATCGCCGAATCGCACCGGCTCCCCGTCGTGGAGGACGCCGCCTGCGCCCTCGGCTCGGAATGGTCGGGAAAGAAAGTCGGGTGCTTCGGCGCCATCGGCTCTTTTTCCCTCCACCCCCGGAAGGCGGTGACCTCCGGGGAGGGAGGGGTGCTCACGACGAACGATTCCGGCCGGGCGTCGTTTTTCAGGATCATGCGCAATCACGGCATGGACGATTCCGGCCGGACGCCGGACTTCGTTCAAGCGGGATTCAACTACCGCATGACGGACATCCAGGCCGCCCTGGTCCTGGGACAGATCGAACGCCTGGAGACCCTCATCGCCCGGCGGCGGGCCGTCGCCGAACGGTACGACGGGGAACTTCACGGGCGCTTTTTCCGAAAACCCTCCTTCCCCGCCGCGGGAAGGACGAACTGGCAGTCCTACCACATCGTTCTGGACGACACCGTGGAACAGCCGGAATTTCTCGCGTTTCTCAGGGAAAAGGGCATCGGCGCCAACTGCGGCGCCCAGTGCATCCCGATGCAAACCTACTACCGCAGGAAGTACGGGTACGCCGCCGGGGATTTTCCCGAAGCGTACCGCGCCTTCCGCCGGGGGGTCGTGCTTCCCCTCTTCGATTCGATGACCGAAAGACAGGTAACCCATGTCATCGAATGCGTAAACGATTACCGGAGCTGAGACATGCTTTACGACAAGAAGATCTTCATCACCGGGGGCGCGGGGTTCATCGCAAACCGCCTGATCCGCCATTACATCGAACACAACGACATCCGCGCCTATGACAATTTCCACCGGGACACCCTGACGAACAGCGGCCTCGCGGGACATCCCCGGCTGACGGTCCTCAGGGGGGACGTCCTCGACGAACCCCGGCTGTACGAAGCCATGGCGGGAACGGACATCGTCATCCACACGGCCGGGATCGCCGGAATCGACACGGTGATCAAGAAACCGGTGCACACCATGCGGGTCAACATGATGGGCAGCGCGTACGCCCTGGAGGCGGCCTGCCGGCACGGCGTCGAGCGGTTCATCGATTTTTCGACGTCGGAAGTGTTCGGACCCATGTCGTTCAAGAATTCCGAATCGGACCACACCATCGCGGGAACCGCCGGGGAGGCCCGCTGGACCTACTCGGTGAGCAAGCTGGCCGGCGAACACCTGGCCCACGCCTACCACCGCCAGTGCCGGCTGCCGACGGTCGTCGTCCGGCCTTTCAACGTGTACGGTCCCGGCCAGACCGGCGAAGGGGCCATGCACGTCTTCATCAGGAAAGCGCTGCGGAACGAAACCATCCACATCAACGGCGACGGGAACCAGATACGGGCATGGTGCTACATCGACGACTTCGTCGACGGCATCGCACGATGCGTGGAAAACCCGAACGCGGTGGGCGAAAGCTTCAACATCGGAAACGCCAGGGCCGTCATCACCATCCTCGGGCTGGCCCAGACGGTATGCAGGGTTCTCAAGTCGGAATCGCGGATCGTCTTCGATCCGCCTCTTTCCGCCGATATCGAGATCCGCATCCCGAGCACCGACAAGGCCAGGGCCCTCCTCGACTTCCACGCCAGGGTGGATCTCGAGGAAGGAATCGGCCTCACCGCCGCATGGATCCGCGAAAAGGAGTGTCCCTGAGGAGGGCCCGACCATGTTTTTCAACGACGACGAAAGAAACCGCAACCTGCGCGGCCAGATCCTCCAGTACTTCATCAGTTCCGTGATGACCGACGATGAGCGGGCCCGCCTGCTGGGCCTGCCCGAGGGCTGCCGGATGAGGGAAAACGCAAAGATCATCAGTCCGGAGAACTTCCGCTGCGGCAAGTACGTGTGGATCGGCGAAGGGGCGGTCCTGGACGCATCCGGCGGCCTGGAGATCGGCGATCACACCAGCATCGGGCTCAACGTGATGGTCTGGTCCCACACGAGCTATCTGGTGAATCTGGCCATGAGCAACACGACGGGAAGCCCGCTCATCGAAAGGGTTCCGACGAAAATCGGGAAAGGCTGCTTCATCGCCGGCCCGACCGTCGTGTACCACGGGGTGACCATCGGGGACAAGGTGGTCGTCCTTCCCATGAGCGTGGTGACAAAGGACATTCCAAGCTACAGCCTGGTCGCCGGGTCGCCGGCGAAGGTCCTGAAGCGGTTGACGGAAGAATTCATCCGGGAAGAGGTGGACCGGATCCTCCGCAAGGGGGAACGAGAGACCTGACGGTTCCGCAACCGGATGTTTCACGGATTCGCCGGCCTCACGGCCCCCGAAAGAAGCCCCGGCCTTCGCTTCCCGTCTTCCCTCCCTGAAATGCCGGCCGGAAGCGGTCCCGTCCGGGAAGACCGTCCGGTGTTTCAGCGTTTCCCCGCGGGCCCCGTGTCCGCCGATTCATACAGTTCCCTCGCCCTGGCATACCGTTTTTGGAAAGCATCCGTCGACAGCGGCGCCTGATACGCCCGCCTCGCCTCGGCCTCCTGGTCCTTCCGGCCGGTCAGTTCGAGGGCAAGCATGTATTTCGCGAGCAGATCGGCGTCGTCGTTGAGGCCCATGCCCATCCGGATCTCATGGAACAACTTCTCGAACGCCCGCCGCCGCAGAAGAACGTCCGTCACCCGGGGATAGAAATCCCGCTCGTCGACTTTCCGGTTCGACAGGAGGAGCGAAAACTCCCTGTGCCACTCCTGGCTCACGTAATGCCGGAGGGTCTTTCCCGACAGGAGCCTTTCGTACAGGTCCCTGTATTGCCGCGCCACGACGGCGGCGGAAAAGTTGTCGAGGATGAAACGCCTGTGCTCGCCGGTGCGGTCGACGGGCTCCGAATCAAGAAAGCGGACGAGCCGGTCATGGAAATCCTCCTGGTTCTTCACGGCGATGACGGGGGTCCGCATTTTGGGGTCGTCACCGAAAAACTCGTCCTCCTGAAAGGAAGTGAAGACCGTTCTCCCCAGGTACAGGGCCTCCAGGGCGAAAAGCCCGAACGAGATGGAGCCGATCTGATCGATGGCCGCGCCGTATCCCGCGTATTTCCCCAGGGCTTCCCGATGGGACAGGCCCTGGATCCTCCGGATCTCGACCCGGTCTCCGTAGCGCCCGGAGATCTTTTGCAGCACTTCGTTCACATAGGGGGTCCCCTTGTAAAACTGGTTGGACGGCGCGTGGATGACGGACACCTTCCCCGTCCCCCGTTCTTCCCCGCCCGCAAGGCCGTCCAGCAGTTCCTCGTCGATGCAGATGGGGATCATGTTCCCGTAGGGCGCGTGCTTGACGACCTCATGGTCGCTGTGAATCACGGCATCGGCGTACTGGGCGAATTTCCATATCTTGAAATACTGGTCCCTCCGGTTGAGGGGAGGGTACGGGATGCAGTTTCCCGCCCCCTCGTAACGCAGTTGATAATAGATGACTTTCGAATTGTTCCGGACGTCGCTTCCCCAGCTGGTGACGACGATCTTCTTGCCCATGTCCTTCAGCATCCGGAGATCCCAGTAGTCGTCGCGGTCCGGATGGGATTTCCACCCCCCGAAGGACGCCCCCGTGGACAGGCTGTCAAAAAAATGAAAGTGGAAAATATCGTATCGCGGGGCCTCGTTTTCCAGAAAATCCTCTACGAATCGACGGACTTTTTCGTTCCGCTCGGCGCCGTGAACGTCGTCGAGGTCGAGATTGACGTCGCCCCGGTAGTGAAGCCAGGTGCGAAAATACGAAACGACCCTGGAATCCACTCCGAGCCGGTTCAGGTGTTTCGACAGGGCGATCGACATGTTGGCAATGACGAGGGGCAGGTGAATCACCCGGATGGGCGCCTCCCGCCGGGCCACCGGAGCGGCTTTCGGCGTTTCCGGGTGCCCGGCCGGACCGGAATCCTCCCGGTTTCCGCCGGTCCCGATGCCTTCGGGATTCCGCGCCGGAACGTCCTTTGCGGCGGAAGCCGCTCCCCGGGACGAAGCCAGCGCCAGAAAGGCTTCCCGAAGATTCACCTGCCCGTCCAGATATTCGGGATCGATCTCGACGGCCCTTCTGAAGCACCGGACGGCCGCCTCGATGTCCCCCCGGGAAAAGGCGACGGCCCCGAGGCCGTTATGCGCCTCCCGGTTCTCCGGATCCTCCTCGACGACCTGAAGGAGAACCTCCTCTGCTTCCCGCAGCCGGCCCTCCCGGTACAGGAACTCCGCCCGATCGATCCTTTCCCGGACATCCATATCGTCTCCTCCCTGGCATTACTCGGTAACGGAACAAACAGGCTGCGAAGCGCCTGAAGGAATCCATCCTCGTCTTGAAGCAACGAACGTGCCATGCCCCCGCGCCGGTACCGGCGGGAACGGCACCCCGCCGCCGCGGTTCCGTTCCCGGCACGATGCCGGGGCTGCTGGCACCGAATTTGCTTCATTAACCGAAAAGAACGGGCGGAAAAACACCGTCCGCAGACCGACGGAGATGACGGGAAAGGCATGATGGAACCGAACGGGATCGATACCCCCCGGCAGGCCGGGGGAAACGGGGCCGGGGCCGGCATGGACCCTTCCGGCATACGGCTCACCGCCTGCATGATGGTGAAAAACGAGGAGGAAATGCTTCCCCGCTGCCTGGAGAGCATCCGGGGCCGGGTGGACGAGATCGTCGTCGTCGACACGGGGTCCACGGACCGGACCGTCGAGATCGCCCGGTCCTTCGGGGCCCGGGTCCATCACCACCCCTGGCGGAACGATTTCAGTCTCCACCGGAACCAGTCCATTTCCTATGCATCCGGAAAGTGGGTCTTCATCATCGACGCCGACGAGGAGTACCGGCCCTCGCCCCGGGCGAGCCTGAGAGAGGAAACCGCCCTGGCCGACGAGAAGGGATTCGACACGCTCGTCATGCGGGTCGAAAACCTCCACCGTGAGGGAACGGAAACGGTCTGCAGCGACTCGCTCCGCGTTTTCCGGAGGAACGGCCGGATCCGCTACGAGGGGAT
>Ga0209604_1000025_pt1 | contig 132978 bp, 124 predicted proteins | sample AD_UKC097_MetaG_FD_184405 | JGI IMG/M metagenome (GOLD analysis project Ga0209604, IMG submission 184405) | Active sludge microbial communities of municipal wastewater-treating anaerobic digesters from USA - AD_UKC097_MetaG (SPAdes) (version 2) | ecosystem: Engineered > Bioreactor > Anaerobic...
ATTCAGATTATTTATAAGATTAGAGATGCGAGTGTATTGAAGATAGAAAATTTAGGGTTTCCGATTCATAAGAATTGCGGACGGGGTTGGCCTCATCGCCTTGCGGCGCTTCGGCCGGACCCTTTCATCCTGAGGTTACCCTGCAGGAAAAACAAAAAATGATACCACGGCATCATTTTAAATATTTTAATCTGTCGGCTTTTGCCAGCAAGCTGTCATCACCTCCATCTTAAAATACTAAAGCCCTTTGCCGATGGCAAAGGGCTTTTTGTTTTTCCTGCGGTGCGGACGGGACCGCCAAATTATTGTTTCCTTTGTTTCTGTTTTTTTCATTATAGCAACGTAACCAGCGATATATCTTCATTTTTGGTGATTACCTACAAAAATAGAAAAAAAGAAAATAAACCGTCTTTGTACAACTGTTGTACAAAAGTTGTATCTTTGAGGAAACGACAACAGCATGGCAACAGTAACATTCTACACCCGCACAAACCTTGACAAGCTCGCACCCGTATATCTCCGCCTTACGGATACCGGAGGTGTGAACATGATTGTCAAAACTCCGTTTAAGATGATCCCCAGCTATTGGAACTTCAAAAAGCAGAAGTGCGACGAGGATATCACCGAGAATGAGATCTTCACCAGGAGTGACGCACTGAAGGTTGAAAACGAATTTCATAAGATGAGGGATCACCTGTTGAAAGCATACTTTGATCTCCGTATGCCGGTAACGCTGGCGTGGCTCACTGAGCAGGTGAATAAATACTTCTACAAAGATGCGCCGCCGAAGGTTGAAACGCTCCGGCAGTACCTTGATCGCTTTTATGAGGAGGCGAAGGCTGGCACCAGGCTGGCAACGGTAGGAAATACAAAACGCCCCTATGCGTATGAAACACTCCGGAGTATCAAAGGCACTAAGTTATCATTCGAGATGTTCATGGATGAAACGCACCGGAAGAGTAATTTTGCTGACATCAACATCGATTGGTACAATGATTTTCTGAAGTTCTTTTACAAGCGTGGCTGTACTGCCAACTACATTGGCCGACACATCAAAACGCTCAAAACTATTGTACGCGCTGCCAGGGAGGAGGGGTTACACAATAGCACCGAGATTGAAAGGAGGGCGTTTAAGGCCATTTCTGAGCCTTCTGACAGCATTTACCTCACCGAGGAAGAGATACGCCGTATGTATGAAAAGGATCTTTCAGATAGCCCCGTTTTGGCCCGTACGAGGGATATCTTCCTGTGCGGTGTGTACACTGCACAGCGATACAGCGATTACAGCCGGATCAATAAGAACATGATTCATGAAGAGAACGGCGCAAAATACATTGAGATGGTGCAGCAGAAAACAGGCGAAAAGGTTATTATCCCCGTACGCCCGGAGTTGGATGCTATCCTGGCGCGATACGACTACACCCTGCCAAAGTCATTTGAACAGAAGATCAACGACAATATCAAAAAGGTTGGTGAGAAGTGCAAGATCAATGAGCCGGTGACAATAGAGAGCCGCACGGGAGGTATGAGGGTTGTTACAACGAAGGCGAAATGTGAACTTATCAAAACGCATACCGCGAGAAGATCGGGCTGCACCCTCATGTACCTGGCCGGAGTACAGCCTATTGACATAATGAAAGTAAGCGGACACAAAACAGAACGTGAGTTTTTGAAGTATGTGAAGGTCGGGAAGAAAGAAACCGCTATCAATTTATCAAATCATCCATATTTCAAAGGAAATTTATTAAAAGTCGCTAATTAGCTAATAATCAGACTCATTTTAATACAAAGCCTCAATTTTGGGGCTTTTCTTTTATAATTCAATTTTATTTATTTTTAATTTCAAAATAAAATAGGAAAAAATATTGCCCGTACGCGGGCAAAACTATTTTGTCTTAATTCGCTGTAAATACGTCAGTTATCCTAAATGGAATAAAAGTTTTGTCCGTAGTTGGACAAAACTTCACAAATCCATTTGCATCCCACTATTTACTTCCGGAAATTTGCATTGTGAACGTAACACAAACGCAAATATGACAGACAACAATGTACTCATTCAGAACATTTCCCGCGACGAGTTTGCGGACCTGGTAAGGCAAGTTATCAGGGAAGAAATCACCCCTAACCTCAAGGCACAGGAACCGCCTGTAAAGTACCGCACTCGGAAGGAAGTTTGTGAGCTACTTAACATCTCACTGCCTACCCTGGATACTTACGTCCGTACGGGTGTTATTGTCGGTAAGCGGATCGGCACAAGGATTCTCTTTGATGAGGGAAGCGTGCAGGCTGCCGTAAAGGTTATGCCAGCCGTGAAGCACAAGCGGTATATCCCCAGCTCAGTAAAGCCCCTGGTGTAATGTACCAACTGCCGGAGATAAAGCCACGTAAGAAACCGAAGCCACCGTACCGGAAGCCGGAGGCAGTGAAGCTATTGGAACAACTATTTTGGGAGTACGATTGCATAAGGCACCCGTCAGTTGATCCCAAGTACATTGCCAGGCGTAAGCTGAGAGATGATACTGCCAATGGCCTTACCGCGTGTATTGTGGCCTTTGCCAAGATAAAAGGCTGCTTTGCCTCCCGGCTGAACACCACCGGTGTTTATGATGCCAAGCTGAAGAAGTTCCGGCATACGACACAGCGTCGCGGCCTTCCCGACGTTCTGATTACCGGCCCTGACGGGCGGAGTATCTTCTGCGAAGTGAAGGTAAAACGCGATAAAATGAGCGAACACCAGCACCGGATACAGGCCGAACAACAGCAATCCAATGGTATTTATTTAACTATCAGCACATTTACTCAGTTTTACGACTGGTTTTGTGATACTTATGCGGTACACGTCGGACCGCAAAAAAACTGCGAACTAATTGATAATCATAGTATGAAGAGTATACCTGTACAGTAGTTGTACAAAAGTATGAACTAACACCGCGACAATGGCAGATGAAAAGAAATTAAATGGATACGCGCTCTCACGAACCTGGTTTGATTTTGTCTTTGAGACTTCAGAGACGGTTACTCCAATTCATGCGGCCCTGTACTTCTGGATCATCGACCTCGCAAATCGTTTGGGGTGGAAAGAGAACTTCAGTTTACCAACCGGATATACTATGGAAGCAATCGGTCTAAAGAGCTACAGATCATATAAAAACGCCCTGACTGATCTAATCCGCTGGGGCTTCATTGAACTGAAAGCAAAGGCATATAACCAACATACTGCTACTGTAGTTGCTTTGGTCTTAAAGGCAAAAGCAGAGCAGAAGCAAAGGCAAAAGCAGAGCAGTCATAATAAAACTATAGAAACAGAACAAACTATTGAAACCATAAAAGGGGGAGAAGCCTCTCCCCTTCCTGAGAAAGATTTTATTGATATTGTTATTGATCATTATGTCGAGGCGTTTCCGGATACTGTCGGAGCCCATGAAAAAAAGAATAGGGGTGCCGTCGGTGGATTATTGACAAAATGGAAGGAGGCGCACCCGAACCAAAACACACAAGAAACGCTGGCGGGATTACGGGAACACTTTGCAAGGTGCGCCCGGATTGATGATAAGTGGTATAAAGACAACATGAGCCTAAGCATAATTGCCAGCAAGTTTACTGAAATAGGCCGGATTTTAAACAAAGGGCAGCAAAGCGGTAGATATAGCAACTCTGAATGGGACAACATTCCGAGAGCAGGCACTGCCCCTGATCTAAGCAACGTTGATTGTACAAACCTGTTAAATGAGCAGTAAGATGATTATACAGGACAGAGAAACCCTCGACAAGATATTTACACTTCGCTATGCAGCGAACCGGGACATTGAGGCCTACAGGATGGATGCTCCCGATGAAGTTAAAGCTTTCGTAAAGTCCGGGGAGAAGGTGAAGCCCGAACACTGTACACCCGATTTTATAGAGCAGCTATACATTGAGTATCTGAAGAAAAGACAACCGATGTTTAAGCAGGATGAAAACTGCGCCCCCGTGATAAGGTCAATAGCTCAATGGATTGCCCGGAGTAGTGATTTTAAAGTTCAGTCCCCTCATTATGGACTTAACAAGGGAATAATGCTCCTAGGAGGGATAGGCACAGGGAAAACGCTTCTTATGCGCGCGATGGCTGATCTCTATTTCATATTTGATACTAAGGTTAAGGTCCTTCCAACCTACGTTGTAACAGAGAAGTTCAGCAAGTTCGGCGTTGAGGCGTATGACAAGGTTTATTATTCGTCTGATGATATTAAGGTGGTTCATGATTACGTCGTTTTTGATGACCTGGGAGCCGAGACAATACAGAACCATTACGGACAGATCACCAATGTTATGGCAGAGGTGATGCTGCGGAGATATGATAACAATGTTCGGACCTTCGGCACCAGCAACCTAGATCAAAAGACAATTCGAAAGTTCTACGGCGAAAGGGTCTGGAGCCGTATGAAAAGCATGTTCAACTTCATTGAACTGAAAGGTGATGATAGAAGAAACTAAGATACCAAGGGGTGCGCAGCATCCCGAAGTCAGGCCCGAGGGGAGGTCACGACGAATGCCTCCCCCGGCCTTTTCTGAAGAAATACCGAGGGGTGCGTCGCGGTGCCCTGACGTCAGGCCGGTTAGGGGAGGTTGTTTGCTGCTTCCTCCCCCGGCCTTATCACAGCCGGTTTTCATGCGCAGGCACCACAGCCCCCACCTGGTGAAGTTCTGTATTGACAAAGAAGATCCTCACTTCGCTCACGTGGAACTGATAAAGTATGCCACCGGTGAAACGAAAGTATCTCACTTCATACTTGCATCGGACCTCCCGCAGTGGATACGGATGTACCGCGACGACGGATTCATGCCGGTTGAAATGGATGAGGTACAAGTGGCACCGCCAAAAACAGAGATAACCCGCAGTAAATCAAATAAGAATAAGCAAAACTGCACAACAATTGTACAACATGGATGAAAGAGAGATCACAGTATTAACCCAAATCCTGAAGGAGAGTTACAGCTTCGACAAAGTGGAGGGATACGGCACCGGTGCAATATTGTTCCGTAACGCGATGATTGAATTTCTTACCAACGGGAGTGTTCTTATTAAGGGCCGTCAGTGGCCGTACCGCAATGTAAAAGATATAATTCATGCACTGGCGGTGATGAATGTGATACGGCCCCAGGCAGAGTACCCGCTTATCAATAAATACTATAATCGATTAAATAAACTAAATAAGAAAAAAAATGGAAAAAGTTTTGTTGGATGAAAGGAAAGACCTGGCAAACCAGGTAATTACTGACGCCCGCAGGGACGGTCAAATTATGAACGATTTGATCTCTTACTACAACAGTATGCCGGTGCTGGCACCAATCTCGACGGCGGCAGAGGTAAAAGAGTTCTTCGCCAATCCAATGGTGTTTTTTGAATCGCGAATATTGAGGGACTGCGGGATCCAATTCCCTGACGGTGCAAAACCCAGTGCTTCAGTAATCGCTCAAATGTATCAGATACCTCATGCGGCGTTTTTTGACAAGATCACTTACTCCAGGTATAAATCCTTCAATCTGAAGTATTATGCTTTTGATGAGGCAACCCGGAAAATTGAACTACTGCCGACGGCTGAAGAAATGATTCGCGACGAATGGAAGCTTTACATTGAGCCGGGAGTTGAGCAGGATGAATACAACAAGATACAGCTCATTTGCGACGCCATCAACGAGCTGGCCCCTAAATACAAGATCGACGGCACGGACCTTCACCGGGTGCCGCAGGCCCTGCGTATCTTCAAAACTGCTCCGATGGGCGATGGGCAACGTGGCTGGAAGTTGGCCCCAAATTTCGACGAGATAAAGAAGCGTATTGGTAAAACAGCTGATCAGTTTGCGTAATGGAACCACTTACATGGCCCCTAACGGCCCACAGCCCCACATATTTCGTCAGAGCTAACGCCGACGGAAGCACCGGCCTCCCGGAGCCGTACAAACCGAAAAACCACAGACGGCCCCCGGCAGCCAAACAGCTCACAATTGAAGAGGCGAACAAACTGGTTGATGACTATCTCGAAGGGCTGGAGGAGAAACTAATGACAGAAATTTATAATGAACTTAACAAGAAAGACAAAATGAACACCGCAAACACAAAAGTAACACCACAACAGAAAATGCTCGACAGCTTGAATGCATTGAGCAAAAAGGTAAACCTTGCCCTGGCAAAAACACAGGGACCGCCGAAGGCCGGTGCATTCTACACCGCCGACGCTCAACTGCTTGACTTCGGCGAAAAGGTAAACGAGCTTGCCGAGGTGCAGGTAGGATCAGAGGCAACCCTTGACGGCAAACCGGCTGAAGGGGAGTACACCATGCCGGACGGCGTAAAGCTGACGTTTAAACGGGGCAAAGTGACTGAGATCAAAAACCAGGTTAAAAACCGCCTTCCCTACAAAGCCAAGCGCAAGCCCAGCGGGAAACGCATACCGTTCCATAAATCCCTGTAAATAACAGGAAAAATACAGGTGATGTTATCATCACAATGATCTTTGTTTGATTCTTCATTTGTCATATTGGTTTAATGTGCGCCCCTTCGGAATAGGCCGAGGGGGTTTTTTATGCACTTTTGTTTGTCATTGTCAGAAGTTTCATATCTTTGAATTGCGTTCAAACTATCTCAAATCATGAAACTGACAGTCTTAAAAGGGCCAGAGCCTGGTGCAATTACTCCACGTGAGATAGTTGAACGCCACCGGGCCGAGGCCCCTCAGTTTCAAAATCATGAAAAAATCTGCTATTGTTTCAACCGGAACGAAAGTTCTGACGGTCCCCCTGTGGCCTATCCTGTGGATCAGGCGCACTCCTGACGGCGGTATGTTTGCCACTATTGCGCTGCAAAGGTTGTTGGTTGCTCACCTGTTTAACAACTGAAGCCATGAGACAGAGAATCACTAAACATGACTTCCGGTTCATGCCGTCAGGTCATGGACACTACAAAGTCACCTACACATCACCAGTCACCGGCAGACAATGGACTGCGGTCACAAGTGAGATGCCTCTCATTGACGCAACAAAAAATTGCGAACATCCGAAGGTTAGAGACTTGAATTATCTTAAAAAAGTATGCAAGTCATGGAAGCGGTAAGCATTATCATTGTCGGCCTTATGGCCCTGGTATTCCTGTTTTGCGTTGTCATCATTGTTATCGGTAACCTACATGACCGAAGAGCAACACGCAAACAGCGGAGGGTTCATCAAAGTTATTTCCGGCAGTGATGGGAGCGTTGCCAGGCGAGCCGGAAGAAACCGACTGGAGGGACTATGTGTTCTATGCCGTCGTAATTGCTCTATTCCTGTTTGCGATTATCACAGGAACGTAAGAAGAGCCCCGGTCAACACCGGGGTTTTTTATTGCAAATAGCAATGATTTGAAATGAGGGGAAAGAGTTTTCTTACACTATAAAAAGGACCGTTACGTAGATTCCCCGAACGGAGATAACGCCAAAAATGGGGTTATTACAAGTCACCCCATCACCTATCCAAAAATCGGATAGCTCATTTTGAAAACAACAAATAAATGCAAAGCCGGTGATTTTTTGGCGGTCACATACGCGCGATGATTTTCCTACGGTCGCGATGACTTTTCCGTAATCGATACGCGCGTATAGGGGAAGCGTATTCGTATATCATACGCGCGTGTGACAGAAAGTGACACTATAAAAAGGGAGTTTTGTACAACTGTTGTACAACCCCGGAATGACAAAGAAAAAAGCCGCTGAAAATCAACGGCTTCTGAAATATTTAGGCGGTGCGGACGGGACTCGAACCCGCGACCCCCGGCGTGACAGGCCGGTATTCTAACCAAACTGAACTACCGCACCAAAAGCGAGGCAAAATTAATTCAATTTTTCATTCCTCAAAATATTTTGTGTAAATATATTTTGAGCTCGAAAAGGCTTACAAATGGCGATAGTATAACATGGTCCTTATCCAAAAAAAAACTATTGACTTGCCTGTTGACCATCATAGACATTTCTTAAATAATTGTTTATCCAATACATAATGATAATGTTTATTGAAAAATTTAAAAATTGGATAAAAAATTCAGCTTATGAGGCTATTAAGCTGAAGAAGGAAAAGTTTACATTTCCGTATTTCCGGTGGTCGGCTCGCAAAGGATGACCGGAGAAATTATATGATTTCGGGTGTTCAAGGATAAAGATTGTTTCGTTATGCACGGCTCCGGAGGTTATTACCAGATCAGGCAGCTCCGGGAGCCAACGGAGAGCATATGGGGGGTCCGCAAAGATTATATCATACTGTTTGTGGCATATCTTCAGCCATTGGCGCACATCCAGACGGTGGACTCTTGCCTTTGTAAGGCCCATGGTGCGCAGAGTCCTGCTGATGAACTCGCTGTTTCGTCTGTCAATCTCCACAATATCAATATCTTCCGTTCCCCTGGATGCAAATTCATAGCTTATGGCCCCTGTGCCCCCGAAGAGGTCAAGCAATGATAAAGCCGGGAAGTCATACCTGTTAATAAGAATATTCATCAGGCCCTCACGGGCGAAGTCGGTTGTTGGCCTGGCCGTAAAGCCCGGGGGCGGCTCTATCAGACGCCCCCTGTATTGTCCTCCGGTTATTCGCACGAGGCAGCAGTGAAGAGGTTCAGCCAGCGATGGAGGTGTACTTCGTTCATGACATAGCTGTAGCTCTGCCTTATCAGAGGTGATGCAAATTTCACTCCCGGGGCAAAGGAGAGCAGGGCTATATGTGCCTCGCTGTAAGGTTCAACCAATCCGCTGACATGAATGGTTTCGTCATGCCTGATACCTTTCCTGTCAAGGACACTGAAGAGGTAGTATGCACTGTCCTGGGGATCGGAGACGGAGAAGCTGTTGCAGAAGGTGAGGTTGCGTTTTTCCGCTACCACCACGGTCACAAAATCCTTTTCCCGGTGAAGGTGGACATAACAGTTCTCATTTGAACGGCAGGCCGTTGCCACATGGGTGAGCAGAGGCCTGAAATGATGCAACGGCGTTATGTCGCGCCAACGCGATGCAATGGTTTCAGCTGCCTCCTTTTCTGGTGCAAAGAGCACAACGGCATCAGGGAATGCAAGACTGTTTGAAAAGATATGTTCGTCACCCGATGAACCGAAATTAAAGCGGTAATAGTCTTCACGCAGACCAGGTTCATAGACTGAGGCCGGTACCAGGGTGCTATTAAGAGTTGGTGTTACAATGAAAATTTTCCTGTATCTCCTCCTCAGGAAGTCATCCGTGTCCAGGATGTCCGAAAAACTACGGCGAGTGCCACCTGATGGCTCTTCAAGAGGGTAATGTCTGAGCATCACATACTTACCCCGGAGAAGGTCCAGTATTGCCAGGGAGACACCCTCATCAGAAAGCTCAATAGTAAGATCGTAATTGTCTGTCGCGTTTATGTCGAGGGTCTCATCAATGAGCTCCAGGGGATATATCTGCGACGTGGCCATCAATCCTCCCAGTTCCCGGCATTATTATTGGGCACCCTGATGTCACCCACCTTCATGCCCGGGAAACCGGTGATTTTCGTCCTCTGGTCATTGTAATTGACCACCAGCTGTCTGTCAAGGTCAGCCAGGAAGACATCGTTAAGCACATAGGCTTCAAACACGTTAACTAGTACCATTGAGGTGGTCATTACCGTGCCGGCAGCCATCTTGAATTCTGTCTTTTCCAATCCCGGCACATACCTGAGCTGATCAATGGGGTAATTTTTGTCAAATACTGAGTCACGGACGGCTATGTAGCTTGTGTCACGGCTTATAAGACCCTTTTTCACAGCCTCTCTCTCTGAGGTGATGCCCTCAGCAATCATCTCGTCAGTGAGAGATCCTCTTTTGAATACCAGTGGCAGAGAGTCGGTCTTGAGGAAGGTGATCAGGGTATCAAAGCTGCCTGTATAACGGCCCTTAACGGATTTAAAAGCCTCCTGGGCTGTCCTGATGTCAATAAGTCTCTCTTTTATTGCGGCTTCCCTGATATCCTTCTCCTTATTGAAACGAATGGGCTTCATTATGCTTTCCACAAGGATATAGGCCAGCACCACAATTATGATTGCAAATACGATGTTGAGAGCCGTTTTCATATCTTTTCTGATCGATTGTTGAATAACTTTGTGCAAATTTAAAAAAAAAGCAGACTGTTATCCGGTTTGTCAAAATAAAATGAGGCAGGAAAACATTTACAATTTACTCAACAAAAACCTTGGATATCTTCCGACGCAGGATCAGTCTGACTGCATGCGGATGCTGGCCAAATTCGTATCGGAGAACACCAATGACGTGATTTTCCTGATGACCGGTTATGCAGGCACCGGCAAGACAAGCGTGATAGCATCACTGGTCTCCACCCTGACCACGCTGAGGCAGAAATCAGTTCTGCTGGCACCAACAGGCAGAGCTGCAAAAGTACTTCGTTCCTATACCGGTAAGGAAGCTTACACCATTCATCGGAAAATATACAGGCAGAAGTCGGCCACTGACGGTGTTGGCAAGTTTGTTCTGGACCGTAACCTGCACAGAGATACCTATTTCATTGTTGATGAGGCCTCTATGATACCTGACGAATCGGTTGACGGCTCAATGTTCGGCAGTGGCAGGCTGCTGGACGATCTGCTTGAGTATGTCTATTCCGGGACAGACTGCAAGCTGATACTGGTTGGTGACGTGGCCCAGCTTCCCCCGGTAGGGTCTGTTGTCAGTCCGGCGCTCGATAAGAATGTACTCAGGACCACTGGCTTCGCGCTTGAGATGTTTGAGTTGCGACAGGTTATCAGGCAGAGTGAGGGATCGGGCATCCTGATGAATGCCACGGCGGTAAGGCAGCAGGTGAATGATGGCGACCTCTCGGTGCCGGAACTTGTCCTTGATGGTTACACTGACATTGACCGTCTCGGTGGAACCGAGCTTATTGACCGTTTGACTGAAGCCTACGACAGGTGTGGTACTGACGGTGCCATAGTTGTCGTCAACTCAAACAATCTTGCCAACAGGTACAATCAGGGGATACGCAACCGCGTGTTCTTCCGTGAGGAGGAGATAAGCGCCGGTGACATCATCATGGTGGTGAAGAACAATTATTTCTGGCTGAAGGATGAGGAGAATGCCTCCTTCATTGCCAACGGTGATATAGCCGAGGTGCGCAGAATAAGGAGATATGAGGAGATGTACGGGATGCGCTTTGCGGAAATGACATTGTGGTTTCGTGACGCGGAGCTCGAGCTTGATGCCAAAGTGATGCTTGACACTCTGATGATGCCCACCCCGTCGCTCTCCGCAGAGAAGTCGCGCGAGCTCTATTTCGCCGTTCTGGCTGACCATCCGGGCATCAGGTCCAAGAGGAAGCAATATGAGGCGGTAAGAGATGATCCCTACTATAATGCCCTGCAGATAAAGTTTGCCTATGCGGTCACCTGTCACAAGTCGCAGGGAGGGCAGTGGGAGAGGGTTTTCATTGATCAGGGAATGTTCAACCGGCAGGAGCCTACTATTGATTACCTGAGATGGTTCTACACGGCGCTGACAAGGGCTACGGAAAAGGTGTACCTGGTGAACTTCCCGGACAGGTTTTTCAGGGAGTAGTTCTCAGCAGGCAGTCCTCAGTTGGCAGCAGAGCTGCGGAGGTTCTGTGCGGTTTGATTATATTTGCGCTTTCTGTAAAAGGTGGATCTGACCGAAAAACTAACGTACCGGAAAATATTTCTTTTCTGGGGGCCGCTGGCGCTTACCTGGCTGATGATGGCCTTCGAGCAGCCTTTTCTCATCTCGTTTATTGCGCGTCTTGGTGCGGCAAAGATCAACCTTGCCGCCTTCGGCATAGCAGGGTCGTTTGCAATGATCATTGAGGCGCCGATAATTATGCTGATGAGTGCCTCCACGGCACTTGTTACCGGGCACCATTCATACAAAAAGCTCAAACGCTTCACTGACATATTGAATTTTGGCGTGACAGGCATTCAGCTCATCATGCTGATACCTCCGGTCTTCAACTTCATAGTAATCAGGCTCATGGGGGTGCCTGAGGAGGTGGCCCGGATAGCGCACACCGCACTGCTGATATTTCTGCCATGGGCTGCATCTATCGGTTACCGGAGGTTTTACCAGGGCATTCTCATACGGAATAACCTGACGCGCAGGGTAACATACGGAACCATGGTACGGATCTCTGTCATTGTTGTTGCAGGATTGATATTGTACAATACCGGGATAAAGGGTGCATATGTCGGGGCCGGAGCCATGTCAATAGCTGTTCTGGCCGAAGCCATAGCCACCAGGATGATGGCATCGGGAGCCGTGAAGAAACTGATTACTACCGAAGACATGGAGAATGGTCATCTGGGGCTTCGGTCAATCACACGGTTCTATTACCCGCTGGCACTGACCTCCATACTCTCCCTCGGGGTTCATCCCTTTGTAACCTTCTTCATGGGGAGGAGCTACATGCCTGTGGAGTCACTGGCCGTATTGCCTGTTGTCAGTTCACTGGTCTTTGTTTTCAGGAGCCTTGGATTGTCTTACCAGGAGGTCAACATAGCGCTGATTGGCAGGCAGCGGCAGAACTACAGGCTGCTGAGAAACTATGCGGTATATCTTGGCATAGTTGTGACGGTGCTGGTCTCGCTGCTGGCATTCACTCCTCTTGCCGACCTGTGGTTCATAGATGTATCAGGACTGAGCAAAGAGCTTGCTGATCTCTCATACCTGCCTCTTCAGATAATGATTCTTCTGCCAGCGCTGACGGTGCTGCTCAACTTCCAGAGGTCGCTGCTGGTGGTTCACGGCACCACGGGCCCCATTTCAAAGGCTACCGCAGTGGAGTTGGTCACAATCATTGTTGTATTACTGGTATGCGTGGTCTTCATTGGCATGGCAGGTGTTGTGGCTGCTTCCATAGCCTATGTTATCGGGAAGTGTGCATCAACACTTTACCTTGTGCCCAGGCAAACGAAGGTTATCCGGGAGTGGAGATCGAAATACGCGGATTGAATCAGCTGGTCTGCCGGTACTCCGGCAGTACTACTCACCAATGATCTTTACCAGTATTCTTTTCCGGCGCATGCCGTCATACTCTCCGTAGAATATCTGTTCCCAGGTGCCGAAGTCGAGCCTGCCGTTGGTGACGGCTACAACCACTTCGCGGCCCATGAGCTGGCGTTTCATATGGGCATCAGCGTTGTCCTCAAAACCGTTATGCCTGTATTGTGAGTGAGGCTTCTCCGGTGCCAGCTTCTCAAGCCATATCTCAAAATCATGATGGAGCCCGCTCTCGTCGTCATTGATGAAGACGGAACTGGTGATATGCATTGAGTTCACAAGCACCAGGCCCTCCCTGATACCACTTTCTTCAAGGCATTGCTGCACCTGCGGTGTGATGTTCACATAATCTCTGCGGTGTGGGGTTTCCAGAACTATCTCTTTCCGGTAGGATTTCATGGCAGTGGGTGTTCAGAGTTTCAGGTCACGGATAACGGCATCGATCCTCTCCTCAAGGCCTTTCCAAAGCGTTTCAAACTGCGACGGATCATTCATTTCAGTATTGGCGCTGAAGTAGTACTTGATCTTCGGTTCGGTTCCTGACGGGCGCACTGATATCTTTGTTCCGTCAGCCAGGAAGAACTGCAGTACATTTGATTTTTCCAGCATGAGAGGAGTGTTCTCACCGGTGACCAGATCACGGGAGACCTGTTCCAGGAAATCATTCATCCTTATCACCCTGCTGCCGGCTATCTCTTCCGGAGGAGTGGAGCGGTAACCTTCCATCATGCCCTTAATCTCAGCAGCACCCTCGGCCCCCTTCCTGACAACGTTGATCAGTTTCTCACGGTAGAGTCCGTATTCAGAATAGATATCGAGCAGCAGTTCCCAAAGAGTCTTGCCTCTCTCACGTGCCCATGCAGCAGCCTCGGCCACCAGTGTGATGGCTGAGACCCCGTCCTTGTCACGGACATAGTCGCCTGCCAGGTACCCGAAGCTCTCCTCACCGCCTCCGATATACTTCTCCTTTCCCTCCAGGTCTCTCATCAGTTCCGCGAAATACTTGAACCCGGTAAGCACCCTGTAATATTTGACCCCGGTCTTTTCAGCTATGCTCCCGAAGATATCAGAGGTGACAACAGTATAGATGATGTATTCATTTCCCCTGAGCTCACCGTTCTTTTTCTTCTGTGAGAGTATGTACCATGTCAGCAGTGCGCCGGTCTGGTTACCGTTCAGCAGCACGAATTCACCTGTAGGTTTTCTTACTGCAACACCCAGCCTGTCGCCGTCAGGGTCGGTAGCCATAACCAGTTCAGCCCCTTTATCCTTTGCAAGGGCAACGGCCATGGACAGAGCATCCGGCTCTTCCGGGTTAGGCGAGTGAACGGTGGGGAAGTTGCCGTCAGGGACGGACTGCTCCGTTACCGTGTGCACATTGGTAAACCCGTAAAGGGCAAGGGCATCCGGGACTATTTTATATCCGGTTCCGTGAAGAGGGGTATAGACAATTCCAATGTCATGATTTTTTCTGATAATATCAGGGTTGATGCTTAGCGCCTTAACCTCGGCCAGGTATTTTTCGTCGGTTTCAGCTCCCAGGGTGATAATCTTTAATTCATCGCCGCCAGTCATTATTTCACTGACAGACTTTATTTTGCGTACCTCATCAATGATTCCCCTGTCATGAGGGGAGACCACCTGTCCGCCATCGTTCCATGAGACCTTGTATCCGTTGTATTCCTTCGGGTTATGGGAGGCCGTGATATTGACTCCTCCGTCACATCCGTAGAGTCTGATTGCATATGAAAGTTCCGGTGTGGGCCTGAGGGCTTCAAAAAGGTAAGCCGTGAAGCCGTTGGCGGTGAATATGTCGGCAGCCACCCTGGCAAAGTAGCTGCTGTTGTTACGGCAGTCGTGTGCTATAGCCACCTTTATGGCTGACGGGTTAGCGGCGTGCATCTTCAGGTAGTTTGCAAATCCCTGCGTGGCCATTCCGAGGGTGTATCGGTTCATCCTGTTGGTGCCGGCGCCCATGATGCCTCTCAGGCCTCCGGTACCAAATTCAAGGTCCTGGTAGAACGCATCGATAAGCGCCTTCTCATCGTGCTCCAACATATTTTTTACTTCGGCGCGGGTGGGTTCATCGAACTCTTCGCCCAGCCAGGCAGCAGCCTTTGTCCTGATTTCGTCAATGTTGATCATATCCTGTTAATTTTTGTGATGCATTTGATTAGGCTTGTACGCCAGTGTGGGATATTAATGTTGTAATGTTCCTTTATCCTGGTCTTGTCAAGGACGCTGTAGGCCGGTCTCCTGACCTTTGAAGGCCAGGCAGAGCTTCTTACGGGAATGACAGTGCAGGGTGATCCTGCCTCCCTGACAATCTCGCAGGCAAGGTCAAACCAGCTGCAGACGCCCTCGTCAGAATAGTTGAAGATGCCTGGGACGAAGTTGTGATTGTTTCGGATCACACCGCTGATTATATCCATGATGGCGGCTGCAAGACCGGCTGCATAAGTTGGCGAACCGACCTGGTCAAAGACGACACTGAGGCTTTGTGCCGAGCCGGCTTTGCCAAGGATGGTTTTCACGAAGTTGTTTCCGTATGAAGAGTAGAGCCATGAGGTCCGTATAATCATCGTATTTGGCCAACCGAGTGCAGCCTTCTCTCCTGCAAGTTTGCTGCGCCCGTAGGCAGATGCCGGTGAGGGAGTGTCATCCTCGGTATAGGGCACCGGGCTGGTGCCATCAAAGACGTAATCAGTGGAGATATGTATCAGCCTGCATTCGCTTCCCTTCATGGCATTAACCAGGTTGGTCACCCCGCCGGCGTTGATCACTGTGGCCATTGTCTCCTCCTCCTCTGCGCGGTCAACGGCGGTATAGGCTGCGCAGTTGATGACCCATGCGGGGGAATTTTCCCTGAAGAATTCACCGGTGGCTTCAGCGTTGGTAATATCCAGCTCGCCGGTATCGGTAAAGATAAATCCGTATCCGCCGTAGCGTGAGGATAGTTCTCTTAGCTCACTACCCAGCTGTCCTGATGCACCTGTTACCAATATGGTTGTCATTTGCTGAATATGAATTTGGTTGTAATATCCCCGAAGAGGGGTTGCTTCATGTCTTTGGGACTGATGACAGGAGTCTCATCCCTTATCATCCAGTCTATACCCAGGGCAGGATCGAGGGCGTTGATGCCTCTCTCATGCTCAACTGAGTAAATGTTATCACATTTATACAGCACTATGGCCCGCTCACTCAGCACTGAGAAGCCGTGAGCAAATCCTTTGGGTATGAGGAACTGCAATTTTTTCTCGGAGTCTATTATGAGTCCGAACCACCTGCCGAAAGTGGGGGATCCACGGCGTATGTCCAGAGCTACATCATAGATGCGTCCCTCGATGACTCGTATGAGCTTAGCCTGGGCAAAGGGTTCCTCCTGGTAATGCAGTCCACGGATCACTCCCCGGCAGGAGCTCGATTCGTTGTCCTGAACGGGTTCGTATACAATTTCGTTATTACTGTATTTCAGTTTGTTGTAGCTCTCAAAGAAATAGCCGCGCGGGTCGTTATATACATCGGGCTCAATGATAAGCAGGCCAGGGAATTCTGTCTTGTGTACTTTCATTGTCAGGCCAGTTCGTTTGCCACCTTGAGAAGATATTGTCCGTACTGGCTTTTTGCCAGCGGTTTAGCTATCTCCACAAGCTGTTCTCTTGAGATGAAACCGTTCTTGTAAGCTATCTCCTCAATGCATGAAGCGCTGAGTCCCTGTCTCTGTTCAAGGGTTGCGATAAAGTTGGAAGCCTGGAGCAGGCTGTCGAACGTTCCTGTATCAAGCCAGGCCATTCCGCGGCCAAGCAGTTTCACCTCCAGTTTCCCTTCCTGCAGGTATAGTCTGTTAAGGTCGGTTATTTCCAGCTCACCGCGCGGTGATGGTTTCAGGCTGCGGGCGCGTGAGGCAACGGTGTTGTCATAGAAGTAAAGTCCCGTGACGGCATAGTTTGATTTGGGTTTTGCCGGTTTCTCCTCAATACTTACTGCTCTCAGGCTATCATCGAATTCAACCACGCCGTAGCGTTCAGGATCATTTACCGCATAGCCGAAAACTATGGCTCCGTCATCCAGGGCGGCAGCCTGTTTAAGGACATGGCCGAACCCGTGACCATAGAAGATATTATCGCCCAGGATCATGCACACATTATCATCACCTATGAATTCTTCGCCTATGATAAAAGCCTGTGCCAGTCCGTCAGGAGATGGTTGCTCGAGGTAGGAGAACCGCATCCCGATCCTGGTACCGTCACCCAGGAGAGCCCTGAAGCTTGGAAGGTCACGGGGAGTGGAGATCACAAGCACATCTCGGATACCTGACAGCATCAGTGCTGAGAGGGGATAATAGATCATTGGCTTGTCGTATACCGGCAGCAGTTGTTTGGAGATGGCCTCGGTGATCGGATGGAGCCGTGTGCCGGATCCGCCGGCAAGTATGATACCCTTCATAGATATAATTTTGATTTGTCAACCTACATTCAAACAGCACCGGTCTGCATTCTCCGGTACACAAGGGAACAGTCTCCGGAGATAACGGTGTTTATCTGTATATTCTTTAGCTATACAGATGACAAAAATAGAAAAAAGCACCAATCTAAACAGTGACAGACACTCTAACCCTGTTTTTAATTCTTATACACTGAAAATCTGTCTCTTGTTCGTGTCTGAAATCAAAAAATAATTATCTTTGCAAGCAATTTTTAAACAACATAATGTCTAACTTATTAATGTTCAATTAATTTATTAAAATGAGTGAAAATAACGAAAAGGCCGGCAGCATTGCAAACGAAGAGGTTAACGTGAATGAGACCGGAGCGGAAATTGAAAAGAAGGATGAGGTAGTGGTTGAGTCAGCAGGTGAGATGGTTGATGAGGAACAACCCATTCTGAAAGAGAAGAAAGAAAAAAAGGTGAAGGCTGAAGAGTCTGCAGCAGCCATGGCAGCTGGAGCCGCAACACCTGAAGAATTTGACTGGGACGCATATGAGAAGGATGGCTTCTCATCAAAGAGCAGTCGCGCAGATCAGGAGAAGCTTTATGAGGAGACCCTGTCAACCGTTGCCGTTGACGAGGTAGTTGAAGGGAGAGTGATCTCAATGAATAACCGTGAGGTGGTTATCAATATCGGGCAGAAGTCCGAGGGTGTGGTGAGCCTTAATGAATTCCGCTACAATCCTGATCTCAAGGTAGGTGACATGGTTGAGGTTTATGTTGAGAGCCAGGAAGACAAGAAGGGTCAGCTGGTGCTTTCCCACAAGAAAGCCAGGGCGTACAATTCATGGGACCGTGTCAACACAGCCCTGGAAAACAATGAGATCATCACAGGTTACATCAAGTGCCGGACCAAGGGAGGTATGATAGTTGACGTCTTCGGAATTGAGTCGTTCCTTCCCGGATCACAGATTGATGTCAAGCCCATCCGCGACTATGACGTCTATGTAGGCAAGACCATGGAGTTTCGCGTTGTAAAGATCAACCAGGAGTTCAAGAACGTGGTTGTGTCGCACAAGGCGCTTATTGAGGCTGAGCTTGAGTTGCAGAAGAAGGAGATCATCTCCAGGCTTGAGAAGGGCCAGGTACTGGAAGGTACTGTCAAGAACATCACATCTTATGGTGTATTCATTGACCTCGGTGGTGTTGACGGACTCATACATATAACAGATCTCTCATGGGGTAGGGTTAACCATCCTGAAGAGATTGTGCAGCTTGACCAGAAGCTCAATGTTGTCATTCTCGACTTTGATGATGACAAGAAGAGGATTGCCCTGGGTCTCAAGCAGCTCACCCCGCATCCGTGGGATTCGCTGAGCGAGAGCCTGCAGGTAGGAGACAAGGTTAAGGGCAAGGTAGTTGTTATGGCCGATTATGGCGCTTTTGTTGAAATAGCTCCGGGTGTTGAAGGGCTCATCCATGTGTCGGAAATGTCATGGTCACAGCACTTGCGCAGCGCGCAGGAGTTCATGAAGGTAGGTGACGAGGTAGAGGCAGTCATCCTGACTCTTGACCGCGAGGAGCGTAAGATGTCACTCGGCATCAAGCAGCTTAAGCCTGATCCATGGGAAAACATTGAACAGAAATACAGTCTCAACTCACATCATACGGCCCGCGTGCGCAACTTCACCAATTTCGGTGTCTTTGTTGAGATAGAAGAGGGTGTTGACGGACTGATACATATATCTGACCTTTCATGGACCAAGAAGATCAAGCATCCTGCTGAGTTTACATCCATTGATGCAGAGATAGAGGTTGTTGTTCTTGAGATAGACAAGGAGAACAGGCGTCTCAGCCTGGGGCACAAGCAGCTTGAAGAGAATCCATGGGATGTGTTTGAAGATCTCTTCACAGTTGATTCAATACATGAAGGTACGGTTATCGAGGTCTTTGACAAGGGCGCAATTGTTGCACTGCCCTACGGTGTTGAGGGTTTTGCCACACCGAAGCATCTTGTCAAGGAGGATGGCACACAGGCGGCTGTTGATGACAAGCTCAATTTCAAGGTGATTGAATTCAACAAGGGAGCCAAGAAGATCATCGTCTCTCACAGTCGTGTTTTTGAGGATGAAAGAAAAGGATCAGAAGCCTCCTCAAAACGTTCGGAGAGCGAGAGCACCAGGAAGGCCACCCGTAAAATCAAGGCCAGTCTTGAGAAGACAACTCTCGGTGACATAACTGAGCTTGCTGCTCTTAAGGAGGAGATGGAAGAAAAAGAGGCTAAAAATATAGGTAAAAAGAAAAAATAACCTTACTTTTAGTTGCCAAAACAATCAGCTATGGACTTCAATATTCAAAACAAGAATCACTGTACAGTAATCAGTATTGAGACTGAGAAGCTTGACACACATATAGCTCCCTCACTCAAATCGGAGCTGGTACTCATCTCCGGCAAGGGAGAAAGGAATATTATTCTTGATCTGAAGAAGTGTCAGTATTGTGACTCTTCGGGTCTGAGCGCCATTCTGGTGGCCAACAGGCTTTGCAAGAATGCTGGAGGTACCTTTGTTCTGTGCGGACTCAATGAAGCTGTTGAGAGGCTTATTACCATCTCTCAGCTTGACACTGTGCTATCCATAACCGCTGATACTGAAGAGGCCGAGAAACTGATCTCCTGAGGAGAGGAGGAGGCATGGCTTTCAGGCTTACCATACTGGGTACAAGCTCTGCTCTGCCCACCTCAGACCGATATCCCACCGCTCATGTACTCAATGTGCATGAGCGGTTGTTTTTGATAGACTGCGGCGAGGGTGCCCAGATGCAGATGCGCCAACATAAGATCCGCTTCGGGAGAATCAACCATATATTTATCAGTCATCTTCACGGTGATCACTTCTTTGGTGTATATCCGCTTCTCTCCACATACAACCTGATGGGCAGGAAGGCTGATCTTCACCTGTATGCGCCGGCACCTGCGGCAGAAATGATTGAAAGGCATCTGGCAGATTTTGACATTCACCTTGGTTATGAACTAATAGTCCAAACCGTCACTGGCCGGTCAATGAAATTAATTCTTGATGACAGGAAGGTGGAGGTCTTCTCCTTTCCTCTCAGGCACCGGATTCCCACTTATGGATACCTGTTCCGTGAAAAGAGCGCCGAAAGGAACATGATCAAAGAGAAGATAGCTGAATATGGTCTGTCAGTTGAAGAGATTGGCAGAGCCCGGAAGGGAGAAGATATAATCAGGGAGGGTGGAGAGGTCATTCCATGTGGCGAAGTCACCCTTGACCCGCGTCAGCCGGTATCATACGCTTTCTGCAGTGACACTGGCTGGTTCAAAAAGCTCTCCTCCTATGTCAGGGGGGTTGATCTGCTTTATCATGAAGCTACTTTCGGAGATGATAATGACGCCCTGGCACTGAAGACAGGGCATTCCACCGCCCGTCATGCGGCCAAAGTGGCACGTGATGCAGGTGTTAAAAGGTTGCTCCTTGGTCATTTTTCAGCCCGGTACAGGTCGCCGGTCCCCCTGGAGGAGGAGGCAAGGCAGATATTCCCCGACTCAGAGGCAGCGCATGAGGGAGTGACATATGATATAAGCTGATGCCGGCGAAACGGCAGATTAATTATCTTTGCCACTTAAATAACCGCATTAAATAATTCCCGTGCAGGAGAAGATATTGATCCTCGATTTTGGATCACAGTATACACAGCTGATTGCCAGGCGTGTGAGAGAGCTGAATGTTTATTGTGAGATACATCCCTTTAATCACTTTCCTCCTCCTGACAGCAGTGTCAGGGGAGTAATCCTCTCAGGCAGCCCCTGGTCAGTACGTGATGCCAGGGCCCCCTTGCCTGACCTAAAGGCTGTTAAGGGCAACATCCCGTTGCTGGGTGTCTGTTACGGGGCACAGTACCTGACCCATAATTACGGAGGGGAGGTCTTGCCTTCAGACACACGTGAGTATGGCAGGGCCAGGCTGGTCAGCATTGATGAGAATGACCCTCTTTTTAATGGTGTAACTGCCGGCACCCAGGTATGGATGTCGCATGGTGACACAATTGTGCGCATACCGGAGGGATATAATATTACCGGATCTACCGGCGATGTTAAGGTGGCTGCTTTCAGGATATCAGGAGAACAGACATGGGGCATTCAGTTTCACCCTGAGGTATACCACACCACCGAAGGCACCAGGATGCTGGGCAATTTCGTCAAAGGCATATGCAGGTGCAGGGGTGACTGGACTCCGGAGTCGTTTGTAGAGATGACGGTACGGTCATTGAGGCAACAGCTGGGTGATGACAGGGTGGTGCTGGGACTCTCCGGGGGCGTAGATTCCTCCGTGGCTGCGATACTGCTTGACAGGGCCATAGGCGAAAGGCTTACCTCAATCTTTGTTGACAACGGTCTGCTGCGGAAGAATGAATATGCCGCCGTGCTTGATGCCTACCGCAGAATGGGACTGAATGTAAAAGGTGTGGATGCCTCGGCAGATTTTATAGGGGCTCTTCGCGGTGTAAATGATCCTGAGTCAAAAAGAAAGATTATCGGCAGGGTTTTTATAGAGGTTTTCGACCGCGAGGCACATAAGGTTCAGAACGTCAAATGGCTTGCCCAGGGGACGATCTACCCTGACGTCATTGAGTCGGTCTCGGTAAACGGCCCTTCAGCAACCATTAAGTCGCATCACAATGTTGGCGGCCTGCCTGAGAAGATGCACCTGCAGGTAACTGAGCCTCTCCGCCTCCTGTTCAAGGATGAGGTTAGGCGTGTGGGCATAGCCCTTGAGATGCCTGAGGAGATACTGGGGAGGCACCCCTTCCCGGGTCCGGGGCTGGCTATCAGGATATTAGGAGAGGTTACTCCTGAAAAGCTGGAGACTCTTCGTGATGCTGATGATATTTTTATCTCCGGTCTGAGGAACAATGGTTTTTATGATAAGGTCTGGCAGGCTGCCGTGATCCTGCTGCCGGTGCAGTCAGTGGGGGTCATGGGTGATGAGCGGACATATGAGAATGCAGTTGTGCTCCGGGCCGTGACTTCAACTGACGGCATGACGGCTGACTGGAGCCGCCTCCCACATGAGTTTCTGGCCGGGGTGTCAAACCAGATAATCAACAGGGTCAGGGGTGTCAACAGGGTGGTTTATGATATCAGCTCCAAACCCCCGTCAACTATTGAATGGGAGTAGGGGAAGGATAAAGGATAAAGGATAAAGGATAATGGTTAAAGGTTAGAGCCGGGAAGGATAAGGAAATGGTAAAAAAGGTTTTTATATTTTTCGTGTTACTGGTTATTATGGTTTGGGAAGGGCTCAGGGCCCAGGGTCTGACACAGGAGACCTTCAAGATTGGAAAGACCCTTGCGCTGCTGGAGGCAATATATGTTGACAGTGTTAACATATCAGCCATCACGGAGGATATGATCACTGGTGCTCTTCGTAATCTTGATCCTCACTCGGTCTATATACCTGCCAAGGATGTTCAGGAAGAGAATGAGCAGCTTCAGGGTAACTTTGAAGGTATCGGCATACAGTTCAACCTTCTCAATGATACAATAATAATCATCTCACCCATCCCCGGTGGTCCTTCTGAGAGGCTTGGCATTCAGGCAGGTGACAGGATTGTCACCATTGCCGGGGAGAAGGTGACAGGTACAGGGATCACAACAACCGGGGTACAAAAGAGGCTCAGGGGGCCGAAGGGGACGAAGGTGGAAGTGACCATCTTCAGGAAGGGTGAGAAGGAGTTGCTTGACTTCACAATAACGCGTGACAAAATCCCCGTTAACACCCTTGATGCTGCCTACATGGTTTCAGACAATATAGGGTACATCAAGCTGAGCAGGTTCGCAGAGCAGACAGCACGTGAGTTTTCAGAGGCTGTTGAGAGACTGCGCGCCAGCAGGATGGAACACCTGGTTATTGACCTGAGGGGCAACTCGGGGGGCTACATGGTACCAGCCGTCCAGATAGCAGATGAACTCCTGTCAGGAGATGAGCTGATAGTGTACCTCGAGGGGCTGCATACCTCACGCCAGGAATACAAGTCGGCTCCGTCGGGTGCCCTGACCAGGGCCCGTGTTGCCGTACTCATTGATGAGGGTTCGGCATCTGCCAGCGAGATCCTGGCAGGAGCGGTACAGGACTGGGACAGGGGTGTTGTAATCGGTCGCAGAAGCTTTGGCAAGGGTTTGGTGCAGAACGGCTTCGGGCTCCCTGACGGTTCAGAGATAAGGCTTACGATAGCCCGCTATTACACACCCTCAGGCCGCTCAATACAAACACCCTACAATGAGGGCTTTGATAAATACTTCCAGACATATTATATGAGGTATTTCAACGGGGAACTGATCCATCCTGACAGTCTCAACCTGCCTGATTCACTCAGGGCATTCACTGTAAAAAACAGGAGACAGGTTTATGGTGGCGGAGGGATCACCCCTGATCTCTTCATTCCTATTGATACAACATATTACTCTGATTACTACCGTGATCTGATCAGGACCTCCACGCTCACGAATTTCATGCTGGCCTATACTGATCTGAATCGCAGGCAGCTTCTGCGGAGGTACAGGACTTTTAACGATTTCAGCAGCGGGTTTGAGATTGACAATGGTACCATTGAAGAGCTCAGGGCAGCGGGGGAAAAGAATGGTGTAAAATTTGACCAGGCTCAGTTTGATGTCTCCGCCTCTGAGATCAGGAGGGTTATGAAGGCGCTTGTAGCCCGTGACCTGTGGGATGTGAATGAGTACTTCATGGTTGTGAATCAGGATGATTATGCTATTCTCCGGGCTCTGGAGGTACTGAATGATCCGGAGCTTTATGACAGGCTTCTGGGGTATGGCAAGGAGGCAGGATGAAGCTTCTTGCGAAGACCCATTATGGCCTTGAGCAGGTTCTGGCGGAGGAGCTGAAAGCGATGGGTGCCGCGGGGGTCACACCCCTGAACAGGGCTGTGGCATTTGAAGGCACGAAACTCATGCTATATACCGTCAACTACCGGAGCCGGCTTGCACTCTCGGTGCTCATGCCTGTAGCATCATTCGGTATCTCAGGGAAGAACGATCTCTATGACGGGGCAGTAGCAGTGGACTGGGACCGTTACCTTGATCCCGGACGAACATTTGCAGTGACTGCCGTAGTAAATTCACCCCATTTTGCTCATTCGGGTTATCCGGCGCTGGTTGTCAAGGATGCCATTGCAGATTTCTTTCGCAGGCTCCAGGTTGCCCGGCCATCAGTTGATACGTGTGATCCTGATCTTCTTGTCAATGTACATATAAGCAATGAGAGGGTGACAATCTCCCTTGATTCCACCGTGGTGCCGCTCTACAGGAGGGGGTACCGTCAGGGCAGCGGAGAAGCGCCGCTGAGCGAAGTGCTGGCTGCAGGCATGCTGGCTTTGACGGGATGGAGAGCAGACACAGCGCTCTGTGACGGGATGTGCGGTTCGGGAACCATTGTAACCGAAGCCGCTCTGATGGCTCGGAATATTGCTCCCGGCAGGTTCAGGAAGAGCTTCGGGTTCATGCGGTGGAAGGATTATGATCCTGCTCTCTTCAGGTCTGTCAGGTTTGATGCTGAAAAAGGTGAAAGAAAGCCGGTTGTCAGAATACATGGCAGTGATATATCCGCCGAAGCGTGTGCCATCGCCTTGCGAAACATAAAGGCTGCAGGACTGGAAGATACGGTGGAGATTGCAGAGAGGGATTTTTTTGCTTCGCCGCCACCGGCTGAAACGGGAACACTGATAATCAATCCGCCGTACGGGCATAGGCTGGGGGCCCCGGACATGACTGAGTTCTATGGCCACATAGGCACAACACTCAAGCACCGTTATGCAGGTTACAGCGCGTGGATTCTTTCGGGTGATACTGTTGCCCTTAAACAGATTGCACTAAGACCTTTCCGAAAATACATGCTCCTCAACGGAGATATCGAATGCAGGTTTCAGGGTTACGAGCTTTACGGCGGGAGCAGGAAAATGAAAGGATCAGCCAGCCTCTGAGATAGTTTTTTTGCAGCGTGAATGCAACCATGTGCCCCAAACGGTTGTCATAACTGAAATAAAGAGGCGGGTATGTTGGCTTTTTACAACAATAATCTATTTTTGTTACTCGTTCTAGCATATGATACTTTCACAGAGGCCCGATGAGCTTTGACCTTGAAAATCTTGTGAGCGACCTGGACATCAGGGGTGCCATCCTTTATTACAAGGGAAATGTTGACTCGGATACGATAACGAAAGCTCTGGACCTTGTGGAGAGAAAGTTGCTGGACACGCGCGAAGCCCCGAGGCTGAGGAAAAAGGTTTACAATGTTCTCGTGGAGAGCCTTCAGAACCTATATCATCACTCAGACAGGGTGCCGAGAGGGTATCATGCCAGGAAGCCGGACAGGTTTGGTCTGGTGGTTATGGAAAAGATCGGCAGGGGATATCGTGTGACAACATGCAACTTTGTGGCTGTTGTGAGAGTAAAAGAGCTGGAGGAGAAGCTGACAAGGATCAACCGTTCCACTCCGGAGGAGATTAAGGAGTTATACAAGGACATCCTTAACCACCAGGAGATAACGGAGAAGGGACTTGGCGGCCTGGGATTACTTGACATCGCCAGGAAGACGGGCCACCGGATCGATTTCAGGTTTAAAAAATACGATAACCTGAATACAGCTTTTCGCTTAAGTGCAGTAGTGGCACCGGTATAGAAAGATTAACAAAAACAGATAACAGAAAGCTATGGAACCGATCATCATTGAAGGAACACCAAAAACCCCGTCAATAAAGTTTGATGCCGGGGAGGGAGTATTTGAGATTAAAGGCAGGTCAATACCCGAGAACTCGGTAGAGTTCTATAAACCACTGAATGAGTGGCTTGATCAGTACATGCAGGTACCTCTTGACAAGACGGTAGTGAACATCAGGCTGGAGTATTTCAACACCAGCTCCTCAAAATGTATTCTTGACGTTTTCAAGCGTCTGGAAGCCATCCACAGGTCAAAGCATGACGTGGAGATAAACTGGTTTTACGAGGAGGATGATGAAGACATGCTTGAGGCCGGTGAGGATTATGATTCCATCATCAAGGTGCCTTTCAAGATGATTGAGATTGTTGAGTAGAAGGCAGGAAAAAAGGTCTTAAGATCGGTTAAGATAAAGCAGAGGGGGCGTCTGTCTGAAAAGAGAGGCACCCCCTCTCTTATTACCTCGCCATTACCTGCTTTTGTTCTTCTCACGCCTGTCGCGCATAACCCTCATGAACTTCTCCAATGAATCAAGTATTCTGTGCAGAACCCTGAAATAGAGGAGAATGTACAGGGCAAGTGTCATTACCCATATAACGGCGGTATTGACTGCCAGTGTGCCGGCGTAGATGCCGAAAACCTGTTTGCGGGGGGCATAGAAGTGCGCTTTTACAAGCGGATGCACCGGGTCAAAAAATATCTGATCATAGTTCTGGTATAGTCTGTCGCGGTATCTCTTGATCTTGTCCTTTTCATTGTCATTGCGGACGAATTCTTCAAGGGATTCATTGGTGTACTGCTTTTTCATCCTGATGAAAGCTTCCCTGTCAGCACTTTCAAAGGCCATAATACTCTGGTCACGCGCCTCTACGGCATTCCTCGATACCTCAATATAATAACGTCTGACCTTTTCTATGTATTCACGGGCTGCATTCACTGACTCTGTTGTTATCCTGCCGGGATCAAGCAGGCTCAAATCGAAGGTGATGGCAGTGGTGAAACCCATCTCCTCGGTGATCTCGTTAATTATCAGCTCCATGTCCTTTTGGCTTGACTCATCAAGTCTTTCACGTTCGATATTGCTCTCCAGCCTGGAAAGAATGCTCTTCATCTCGTTATACCAGATGTCTTTGCGGAACTTGGCAATGCTTATTGCCTTGTCAAAGTTATAGAACTGTCTTTCAAACCGGTTGTTGATGAACTGGTCAACAGCCAGTGCCTCATAGCCCCAGCGTGCAGCTATGACTTCTCCGTATACCGGGATGGATATCGGTGATGAGATATTCGGATTGAGTTTGTCATACTTGACTATGATTCCGCTGAGGATTATCTGCGGGATAACCAGGAAGGGGATGAGGATATAGATTGTTACAACTGTCTTGAAGCTGTCAGATATGAGGAGTCCCATCATGTTTGACGTTGCCCAGCATGAGAAGAGCACAAGCCAGTACTCGAACCACATGCCGCGGATGCCGAAGATGGTATTGCCCACAGCCACAAAAGAGGCTGCCTGTATTGCTGATATGAGGAACTGGACACCAATCTTTGACAGCAGGTAACTGTTCCAGCTGAGGTTTAGGAAAGACTCGCGCCTGAGTATCTTCCTGTCTTTGATGATTTCTTCCGCGCTCACGGTGAGGCCCATGAAGATGGCCACTATGACTGACATAAAAATATATACCGGCAGGTTGCTGTTCTGCAACAGCGTATAAGATGGGTTGGATGCACTCTCATCAAAATACCTTATAATATAGGCCAGGAAGAATGCCAGCACGGGTGCTTCCAGAAGTGTAATAACGAGGTACTGTGCGTCGGATAGTTTTGCCAGAATATCACGCTTGACGAAGACCATGAACTGTTTCAGTTTTCCTGGAGTTCTCAAAGTTATCTCAGGGATGCCGTTGCCAGGTCTGGGTTGCGGTGGACTCTCCTCCCTGCGGGAGTTGTAATAGGCGCTCCACTCTGATGGTGATACCTTCCTGGTGGCTGTCGGCCGGCCGAACTCATCCAGTACCTTTGATTCAACTATACTGAAGATCTGTTCAGGGTTGACGTTCCCGCAGGCAGGGCATTCACTGTCATTGTATCTCGGCAGATGCATCCTGTCCTTGAAGTATCCTATTGATCCCACTGGGATACCGTAATAGATCATAAACCCGCCCGTATCAAGGAAGATGAGCCTGTCAAACATCTTGAAGATGTCAGAGGAAGGCTGATGGATAACTACGAATATCAGTTTCCCTTTGAGTTTAAGATCATTGAGCAGGTCAAGGATATTTTCCGAATCGAGTGATGAGAGGCCTGATGTAGGTTCGTCAAGGAAGAGGATGGCCGGTTCCCTGATCAGCTCAAGTGAAATGTTGAGTCTCTTCCGTTGGCCGCCCGAGATCTTCTTATTGAGAGGAGTGCCCACTTTCATGTCTTTTATCTCATGAAGACCCAAACTGTGAAGCATCTCGTCAACCTTGACGGCAATATCTTCATCATTGAGGTTGCCAAAGCAGAGTTTGGCATTGTAGAACAGGTTCTCAAAGACAGTGAGTTCTTCTATCAGCAGGTCGTCCTGGGAAACATAACCTATAAGGCCCTTGATCTTGTCCGGGTCATTATGGATATTCACGCCGTTGATGAGCACTTCTCCTGAGTCAGGTCTGTTGGTGCCGTTAAGGACACTCAGCAGAGTTGATTTTCCTGCACCCGAGGCGCCCATTATGCCAATCAGCCTTCCTGACTCTTCGGCAAAGCTCATACGGTGCAGGCCCACCTGTCCGCCCTTGAACCTGTATTCAATGTTATTCACCTCATATACCACTCTGGAGGCCAGTGCGCTCTCATCAAGGAACTGCCTGATCACTTCGGAGTAATAGATGGGCTTGCTGCTCATGAACTTGAGTGAGGACCCTCTCTCAAAGAGATAAACCCTGTCCTCATGCCTGAGCTGTCCGCTGAGAAGCATCTCACCGGTGCCGAATGACCTTATGAACAGCAGGTCAGCCTGAGGCAGGTTGAGCACTCTTACCTGTCCCCTGATCGTGCTGTTTATGATATGATGCGTCTTTTCATATTTTGTTGTCCGGTCACTGTCAATTAACAGTATCTGAGGTGATTCAAGCACCTCGTCACGTGATGAGAGAACAAACTGCCGGATCAGCTGGTAGTCTTCAGGATTGATATTGAATCCTTCAGCAGCGGTGATGATGAACTCCAGTTCGGTGTTACTTACCTCTGCATTGTCTGAGCGGCAGTATTCGAGCAGCTGGACCAGGACAATGATCTTCTGGTTCAGGGTGAGCTGCATCCCAATGTCAAAGCATATCTTTATTATCCTTACCGAGATGGAGGAGTTTCTGCGGGCCTCCTTGCCCTTTTTCAGCCTTTCCTGGGCTTCAGCGTAGTAGGCATCGAAAATCTTCAGATATGCTTGAACCCCCTCCTGGTTTAGCTGTGGTCTGAGGAAGGCTTCCACTACCTGACGCCTGTCGCTCTCATTGCCCTGAGCAGGGGCAATGATGGCAAAGAGATGCATCAGGGTATTAAGTATTTTCTCATTCATCCCGGAGAGGTTTCAGGTTCCGGTAAGCAGTTCCTGAATGATATATAACGGCCTCCGTTCACCTATATTATACATTTACTGTCATTATGACATGAAACGTTGAGACGAAGAGGAATGGCAAAAAAATTGAACATAAAAAGAAAAAAGTCAGAAAAATGGATTTCGAAAATTTTACTATAAAAGCACAGGAGTCTGTACAGAAGGCGGTAGCCATTGCTGCCGGCAAGGGACACCAGGTGATCGATTGCGGTCATTTGCTCAAGGGTATCATGACTGAGGCGGAGAGCATAGTGTCATATATAATGTCAAAGACCACGGTCAACGCTTCAGCTTTTGTGAAAGCCCTTGATGAGATCATTGACAGCTATCCGCGCGTCAGCGGAGGGGAGCCCTATCTCTCCCAGGAGGTATCCACGGTCTTCAGGCGTGCGGCGGATCATGCTGCCAGGATGCAGGACAGGTTCGTTTCTGTTGAGCATATACTGCTGGCACTGGCTGAGTCTTCAGGCAAGGTGGCCGTACTGATGAAGGAGAACGGTATGGATAGTGGTTCACTGACCACTGCAATAAATGACCTCCGCAAGGGTGCCAAGGTGAACAGCCAGACTTCGGAGGAGACATATGATTCACTGAACAGGTATGCCATTGACCTCAACGAGCGTGCCCGGGCCGGCAAGCTCGACCCTGTCATCGGTCGTGATGAGGAGATAAGGAGGGTACTGCAGATACTTTCAAGACGCACAAAGAACAATCCTATCCTGGTTGGTGAACCAGGCGTTGGAAAAACAGCCATTGCCGAAGGCATAGCTCACAGGATAGTGCGGGGGGATGTGCCGGAGGACCTGATGCAGAAGCATATCTATTCGCTTGACATGGGAGCGCTAATTGCAGGGGCAAAATACAAGGGCGAGTTTGAAGAGAGACTCAAGTCAGTGGTCAATGAGGTGATTGCTTCAGACGGTGACGTGATACTCTTCATTGATGAGATACACACGCTGGTAGGTGCAGGCAAGGGCGAGGGTGCCATGGATGCAGCCAATATACTCAAGCCTGCACTGGCCAAGGGTGAATTGCGTGCCATTGGCGCCACCACCCTGAATGAATACCAGAAATATTTTGAGGTTGACAAAGCCCTTGAAAGAAGGTTCCAGGTGGTTATGATAGATGAGCCTGGCAGGGCTGATGCAATCTCCATCCTTCGCGGACTGAGAGAGAAATATGAGACTCATCATAAGGTGATAATAAGGGATGAAGCCATCATTTCAGCTGTTGATCTCTCATACAGGTACATCACTGACCGGTTTTTGCCTGACAAGGCTATCGACCTTATTGATGAAGCAGCGGCAAGGCTTAGGCTGGAGATGAACTCTGTGCCGGAGGAGATTGATACAGCTGACAGGCAGATCAGGCAGCTGGAAATAGAGCGTGAAGCAGTGCGCCGTGACGGAGACACAGCCAAGGAGAAGGAGCTTTCAAGGGAAATTGCCGATCTGTCGGCTGGGCGTGATGAGCTAAAGGCCCGGTGGCGTGCCGAGAAGGAGCTGGTAGAGGATCAGCAGAAGAAAAAGCAGGAGGCTGAAGAGCTCCGGTTTGAAGCGGAGAGGGCTGAGAGAGCGGGCGACTATGGGCGGGTGGCTGAAATCAGATATGGCAGACTGGTGGAGATTGAGAAAGAGATAGAACAGCTCAAGGAGGAGGTTGACCGTAAGCGCAATGCAGGTTCAATGGTGCGTGATGATGTGCGGGCTGATGACATTGCAGAGATAGTCTCCCGATGGACAGGCATACCGGTATCCCGGATGCTGGAGAGTGAAAAGGAGAAGCTTCTGCGGCTGGAGGAAGAGCTTCACAAAAGAGTTGTGGGACAGGATGAAGCCATCAGAGCTGTCTCTGATGCTGTACGCCGTTCAAGGGCCGGCCTGCAGGATGAGAAGAGGCCGGTGGGTTCATTCATCTTCATGGGGACAACAGGGGTTGGCAAGACTGAGCTGGCAAGGGCACTGGCTGAATACCTGTTCAACGATGAGAATCTGATGACCCGTATAGACATGACTGAGTACCAGGAGCGGCACAGTGTGTCAAGGCTCATCGGAGCACCTCCCGGATATGTCGGATACGATGAGGGAGGCCAGCTCACGGAAGCTATAAGGCACAAACCATATTCGGTGGTATTGCTTGACGAGATCGAAAAGGCCCATCCGGATGTGTTCAACATCCTGCTGCAGGTGCTTGATGACGGCAGACTTACTGACAATAAGGGAAGAACCGTCAACTTTCGCAACACTATTGTCATCATGACCTCCAACCTGGGCTCAGGCCTTATCCGTGAAAGTATCGGCGAGAACAATGGCGGGATGACGGAGGAGAAGGCTGACAAACTCAGGGAGGAACTCGTTCAGATGCTTCGCAGCACACTGCGACCAGAGTTTGTTAACCGCGTTGACGAGATAGTGATGTTCAGGCCACTGACCCTTGAACAGATCAGGGAGATAGTACGAATGCAGTTCGGCAGGGTGGCACAGATGCTGGAGGAGAAGGGTATCCATAGTGAGATAACAGACAGGGCAGTTGCCTGGCTGGCTGACAGGGGTTTTGATCCGCTCTTTGGCGCAAGGCCGGTGAAGCGTTTGATTCAGAAAGAGATAGTGAATGAACTGTCAAAGCAGATAATCGCCGGAACGATAGACAGAAACAGGAGTGTACGGATAGATGTCAAGGCTGGCAGCCTGGTTATGACCAACAGCTAATAGGGTGAATTGAGCCGGAAGCTCTCAAGGCAGCTGGCACGGTCAGGGTATATCTCAAGTGACTGGTTAAGCTGGAGCAGCTCAAACAGTTCGGTTGCTCCCGGAGTGAGTGAGCAGAGCCTGTAGGCGCAGTAATTTGAACGTGCAACCCTGAGCAGGTGAAGGAACATTGCAAATGCAGTGCTGTCAAGGTAGTTCACTCCTCCCATGTCAATTATCACCCTTGTATAAGGAGTTTCAAACAACTTCATTATCACTGGTCTGACAACATCAACATTCAGTGCATTGATACGGTCACTCCTGAAGCTGATGATATCAACCCCGTCAACTTTTTCCGTTACTACCATAACCTTTCAGATTTTCCTTCCGAGGTAGTCGTTAACCTCAGCCATGACTGTAGTGGAGTCAGTCTCGAACCTGGCAATGAAGTCAGTATATTTCTCCTTCTGTTCGCCTGCTTTTGCCAGCAATTCGAACTCCTTGAGCATCTTTGCCGTCTCCTCCATTCCCAGGACTGTGACTGATCCCTTGGCCTTGTGTGCCAGCAGGCCGAGCTCATAATACTTCTCCTGCCCCAGGAGGCTTTTCATGCCATCAAGGAACTCAGGCACCTGGCTGCCGAAGATGCCGGCGATCTCAGCCATTGTCTCCCTGTCGCCTCCCGTGATGCTCAGGAGATAATCGGGTTTGAATATTGTGTACTCCATTTCTCTGAGTTGGTTTAAGGGTACAAATATATGCATTATGTAACCATCAGAACATGAGAAATGTCTGAACGGCTTTTTCAAAAATGATTTTAAGCATCTTTTTTATCATCTGAAAGCTCTATTTTTGTTTTATAACCAAAAGCTTAATAACATGAAAAGCACTCCCTTTATAAAGTACCATGAGGCTCTGGGAGCCAGGATTGTACCTTTCGCAGGATATAATATGCCAGTTGAGTATGCGGGGATAAACGAGGAGCATCTCGCGGTACGTTCAGGAGTTGGAGTATTTGACGTTTCACATATGGGTGAATTCTGGGTCAATGGCCCGCGCGCACTGGAATTCCTGCAGCATATAACGACCAATGATGTGTCAGCCCTGACTGATGGCAAGGTGCAGTATACCTGCTTCCCGAACGGCAAAGGGGGCATAGTTGATGACCTGCTTGTTTACCGGTTCAGCGCTGAAAAATATCTGCTTGTTGTCAATGCGGCAAACATTGAAAAGGACTGGAATTGGTGTGTCAGGCATGCTGCTGCTTTTGGAATCTCAGCTGGTCCGGGCGAGGAGCTGAACAATGCATCAGAGGGCACTGCACAGCTTGCCGTACAGGGCCCCCTGGCTCTGAAGGCAATGCAGAAGCTGACAGGGGAGAACGTCACTGAGATGGAGTACTATACATTCAAGGTATTGCGGTTTGCCGGCATAGATGATGTCATCTTCTCCACTACAGGCTACACAGGTTCAGGCGGATGTGAGATATATGTCAGAAATGAGGATGGCCCGCGCCTCTGGGAGGAGGTCTTCAGGGCAGGTGAAGAGTATGGGATAAAACCGATAGGCCTGGGCGCCCGGGACACCCTCCGACTGGAAATGGGTTTCTGTCTTTATGGCAATGATATAAATGATTCCACATCACCAATTGAGGCCGGACTGGGATGGATAACCAAATTTGTTCCGGATAAGGAGTTCATAGACAGGGATCTGCTACTGAGGCAGAAGGAAGAGGGAACGGACAGGCGCCTGAAAGGATTTGTCATGATAGACAGGGGTATTCCCAGGCAACACTATGAGGTTGTTGATGCCGCGGGTAACCTGATTGGCGAGGTGACATCAGGAACCATGGCACCCTCACTGAAGCAGGGAATAGGCCTGGCATATCTCAACAAGGGTTTCTGGAAGAGTGACACGGAGATATACATACGTGTCAGGGGAAGGGACCTGAAAGCGAAGGTCACAGCACTTCCTTTCTATAAACCCTGAAAAATTCAGAAATCTCCGGCCGTAATGACACAGAAAAGCCTGGAAATATGCTTTACCCCTGCTGCCTTCGATGCTCATGCTGACAGCGAGGCAATTGTAGTGGTGGTGGACGTGCTTCGTGCAACCAGCTCCATCTGCGCTGCCTTTGCCAACGGTGTCAGGGAGATAATCCCCGTGGCCACGGTTGAGGAGGCCAGGGAGATGAAAGCACAGGGGCGCCTCATTGCAGCCGAACGGGATGGCTTCGTGCTTGATTTTGCCGATTTCGGGAATTCACCCTTTAACTTCTCCGCTGACAAGATTAGGGGAAAAAGCGTGATTTACAGCACTACCAACGGAACCGGCATAATGAAGAAAGCCGCCGGCAGTCATGATGTGGTAATAGGTTCATATCTCAATATGTCTGCTCTCTGCAGGTGGCTTGAAGAACAGGATCGAAAGGTGATTATCGTTTGTGCCGGGTGGAAGCGGCGCTTCAGCCTCGAGGATGCTGTCTGCGCAGGGGCTATGGCACAACGGCTGCTGGATGGCGGCAGGTTTACAACTATCTGTGATTCAGTGCATGCAGCAACCGACCTGTGGATGGCGGCCAGGCAGGATCTGACCGGATATATAGAAAAGGCGGCACAGCGATCAAGATTGCGGGACAAGGGACTTGACGATTGTATTCCTTATTGTCATACATTTGATGTTACTGATGTTATCCCGGTGCTCCGGGAAGAGAAGCTGGTGGCCCTCTGAACTAACCATCACAGGGTGGCAAAGCCTCCGGGCAGCAGGGCATGAAAAAAGAATGATCAACTAAAACAAACTTATAAGAGATGAAAAAACACAATTTCTACGCAGGGCCTTCAATAATGCCTCAATACACCAATGAGAAGGTAATTGAAGCTATCAGGGATTTTGCAGGAACAGGACTTTCAATCATGGAGGTCTCTCACCGGAGCAAGGAGTTTGTGGCTGTTATGGAGAGTGCGGTCACTCATGTAAAGGAGTTGCTTGACATACCGGAAGGTTATTCGGTAATCTTCCTCGGTGGCGGAGCCAGCCTTCAGTTTGCGATGCTCCCTATGAACATGCTGGAAAAGAAGGCAGCATATATAAACACGGGAGAGTGGGCCGGCAAGGCACTCAAGGAGGCAAAAAACTTCGGCGAGGTGGTTGAGGTGGCCTCATCAAAAGACAGGAATTTCAACTATATCCCGAAAGGATACGTGGTTCCGTCAGATGTTGATTACTTCCACATCACAACCAACAATACCATCTACGGGACACAACTGAAGAAGGACCCGGATGTGGGTGTGCCACTGGTAGCCGACATGTCTTCTGATATTTTCAGCCGCCCGGTTGATGTGTCAAAATATTCAATAATCTATGGCGGGGCACAGAAGAACCTGGCGCCTGCTGGTGTAACCTTCGTGATCATTAAGGACTCGGCTCTTGGAAAGGTTACACGGACCATACCGACGATGCTGAACTACAAGACTCACATTGACAAGGAATCGATGTTCAATACTCCGCCCGTGCTTCCGGTCTTTGCCGCTCTCAAGACCCTCGAATGGCTGAAGCAGAAAGGCGGGCTTAGTGCTATGCAGAAGATCAACCAGGAGAAGGCTGGTCTGCTCTACGACGAGATTGACCGCAATAAGCTGTTCATTCCCACCATTCCTGATCCCGAGGACAGATCGCTGATGAACGTCTGCTTCGTAATGTCTGAGAATTACAGGGAGCTTGAGAAGGAGTTCGGTGATTTCGCCAAGTCAAAAGGAATGGTTGGTATTGCAGGTCACCGCTCAGTGGGAGGTTTCCGCGCATCGCTGTACAATGCTCTCCCCATAGAGAGTGTCAGGGCACTTGTTGAGTGCATGAAGGAATTTGCCAACAAATACTAAAGGGAGGGAAGTCATGAAGATACTTGTAGCAACTGAGAAACCCTTCGCTCCCGTAGCTGTCACACAGATACGCGATGTGGTGGAGAATGCAGGGCATAGCCTTGTACTGCTTGAGAAATACAAGAGTCCACAGGAGCTGCACGCTGCCGTGGCTGATGCTGACGCCATGATAGTACGTTCAGATATCGTCGATGCTGCTGTGATTGCGGCAGCCCCGAAGCTGAAGATAGTGGTAAGGGCGGGCGCCGGTTATGACAATCTTGACCTGAACGCCTGTACCGCTGGCAACGTTGTTGCCATGAACACTCCCGGGCAAAACTCCAATGCTGTTGCCGAGCTTGCTTTTGGCATGATGATCTATGCTGCACGCGGCGGCTTTGACGGTAAGTCGGGCTCAGAACTGATGGGCAAGACCCTGGGGTTGCATGCCTTCGGCAATGTGGGCAGGTGCATGGCCCGCATCGCTGCCGGCTTCGGGATGAAGGTATATGCCTTTGATCCTTTCGTGGAAAAAACTGCAATAGCTGATGCCGGTGTTATCCCGGTGGATTCAATTGAGGAGCTCTACTCCGTAAGCCAGTATGTTTCACTCCATATCCCTGCCAATGAGAAGACAAAAGGATCAATAGGAGAGAGACTGCTTTCTCTCATGCCACAGGGTGCAGTGCTTGTCAACACAGCCCGCAAGGAGGTCATAAATGAGCCTGAACTGGTTGCTCTGATGGAAAAGAGAGGTGACCTGAAGTACCTGTCGGATATTTCTCCTGACAATGCTGAATTGTTTGGACAGAAGTTTCCGGGACGTTACTTTTTCACTCCCAAGAAGATGGGGGCCCAGACTGAAGAGGCCAACATCAACGCAGGGGTGGCTGCCGGCCGTCAGATTGTATCCTTCTTTGCCACAGGTGATGAGACATTCAGAGTGAACAAACCCAAATAGAAATCAGAATAATTCAATATGGCTGTTGTTAAACCTTTCCGGGGGCTGAGGCCCCCGGCAGATATGGCATCTGAGATAGCCTGCCTTCCCTATGACGTGATGAATTCAGAAGAGGCCGCCGCCATGGCCAGGGGCAGAGAGAAATCGCTCCTGCACATTACGAAAGCGGAGATAGACCTGCCGGAGGGTACTGACGTGCATTCGGAAGAGGTCTACCAGAAGGCTTTTGAGAACTTTAAAGCATGGCAGGAGAGAGGGTGGCTGCTGGAGGATCGCCAGGAACATTTTTACATCTATGCCCAGACTATGAAGGGCCGCACACAGTACGGCATTGTAGGCGCTGCAGCAGTGAATGACTACCTTGAGGGGGTGATAAAGAAACATGAGCTTACCCGCCCCGATAAAGAGGAGGACCGCATGGTGCATGTCAGGGCCAATAATGCAAACATCGAACCTGTCTTCTTTGCCTATCCTGCCGTGAAGGAGCTCGACAGGATTGTGGGAAAAATAGTCAGGAAAGAACAGCCTGTGTACGATTTCGTTGCCGAAGACGGCATAGGCCATCACTTCTGGGTGGTATGGGATAAAAAGACCAATACAGCCATTGAAAAGCTATTTGCAGATAAAGTGCCGTACATGTATGTTGCGGATGGCCATCACCGTACTGCTGCAGCGGCCCTGGTCGGCAAGGAGAAAAAGGACAAAAACCCGAATCACAGGGGCGATGAGGAGTACAACTTCTTTATGGCAGTGATCTTTCCCGATGACCAGTTAAAGATATTTGACTACAACCGTGTTGTCAGGGATCTGAACGGCATGACACCTTCACAGTTGCTTGAAAAATTGCAGGAGTCTTTTGACATCAGGGAGAAGGGTACTCGCACATACAGGCCACGGCGACTTCATAATTTCGGCATGTATCTCAATGGCAGATGGTACAGCCTTACTGCCAGGAAGGGTACTTACAATGACGATGATCCCATAGGTGTGCTGGATGTAACCATCCTCACAGAGAAAGTACTGGTGCCTCTGCTGGACATCCAGGACCTGAGGAGATCCAAGCGCATCGATTTTGTGGGGGGAATAAGGGGGCTGGGAGAACTGAAGAGACGGGTTGACAGCGGAGAGATGAAGGTTGCATTTGCACTCTATCCGGTATCGATGCAGCAACTGATCACCATCGCTGACACCGGCAATATCATGCCGCCAAAGACAACATGGTTTGAGCCCAAGCTCAGGAGCGGCCTGGTCATTCACAGGCTTGACTGATAATTGCATAATTCCGGCATGGGAACCATTGCTGAAAATATAATGAGACTGCGTGAGGGCCTCAACCCGGATGTTACCGTGGTAGCAGTTACAAAGACTCGTAGTGCCGGAGAGGCCATGGAGGCATACAATGCAGGTCTTCGCATATTCGGCGAGAACAGGGTACAGGAGCTGGCTGCAAAGAGAGAACAGCTTCCGGGTGATATATCCTGGCACCTGATCGGTCATCTGCAGTCTAACAAGGTTAAACCTGCAGTGGCGTCAGCCGCAATGATTGAGTCAGTTGATACTGTCAGACTGCTGCGGCTGATTGATGCGGAAGCCCTGACACAGGAAAGGAACATTGACTGTCTGCTGCAGGTGCATATTGCTTCGGAGGAGTCAAAGTCAGGGTTCTCCCTTACCGAGATGAAGGCAACCAACTGGGGCGAGGTGGCATCATCACTCAGGGCTGCACGGATATGCGGAGTGATGGGGATGGCAACATTTACTGATGACAGGGAGAAGGTAAGGTCTGAGTTCAGGACCCTGGCAGACCTCTTCAGGCAACTCCGCGAGGGATACTTTTCTCATGACAGCCATTTCAGGGAGATATCCATGGGCATGACAGGCGACTGGCAGGTGGCGGTAGAGGAGGGAAGTACAATGATTCGGGTAGGAACACTTATATTTGGAGAAAGAATAAAAAAATAGGATGAGCACAATCAACACGCGTTACCTGGGACTTGAACTGAGCAGTCCGATAATTGCCGGAAGTTCCAATTTCACTTCAAAGGTTGAATCAATCATTGAGGCTGAGGCTGCCGGAGCCGGCGCCGTGGTACTGAAGTCCCTGTTTGAGGAACAGATAGTGTCACAGGCCCACTCAATGTCAACCAGGGAGTCATACCCGGAAGCAGATGATTATCTTCAGTATTATACCCGCACCAACAGTGTTGATGCTTATCTTGACCTGGTTGCCGGGGCACGCCGGAGCGTAAAAATACCTGTCATAGCAAGCATCAACTGCTTTTCGCCCAGGGGGTGGATGGATTTTGCCGCTGAGATTGAAAAGGCGGGCGCAAGCGCACTTGAGGTGAACATCTTCTTCATACCGACAGACAAGCACCTTAGCAGCAACGATTCCGAGAAGGTATACTTCAGGATCATTGATGATCTCAGGAAGAAACTTAAGATTCCTGTCAGCGTGAAGATCGGCCTTCGCTTCTCAAACCTGCTCAACTTCGTATGGCAGATGAAGAACCATGGCGCTGACGGAATAGTCATGTTCAACAGGTTCTATGAGCCTGACTTTGATATAAACAATCTTACAATTCACCCTGCCTCGGTTCTTTCTGCTACTGTTGAGCAGAGGTATGTGCTCCGCTGGATAGGTATGGTGAGCGGACAGGATATTAAGATGGATATCTCCGCTTCAACAGGCGTATACTCGGGTGAGGATGCCATAAAATACCTGCTGGCCGGTGCCACAACGGTTCAGGTATGCTCGGCACTCTACAAGAGGGGTTTCACTGTGATCACCGAGATCAATGAGGCTCTGCATAAATGGATGACGGCCAAGGAATTCAAGTCGATAAGCGATTTCAGGGGCAGGCTGAACTACAGGAATGTGGAGAATCCTTCCCTCTTTGAAAGATCGCAGTTTATGAAGCATTACAGCTCATACATATAGTGTTGTTGAATATTGTGGGGTCGTGCCGGTTGCAGGGTAATGACCATCAGCCCTCAAGAAGTGAAATCAGTTCTTCTCCGAGTTTCTGCCTGGGTGTGTCCCATGAGCCAATCTCCTGCCTCAGCCTGGCAATGATGGAGGTGCGGTCTGTCTCACTTACTGATGAGAGGCAGGTCTCAAAGACAGTAAAGCATTCAAGTGATGTCATGTAATCGCCTGTCATGAAGAAGCCTGCCATTGAGTGCGCATGTTCAGAATAATCCATTCCCGACTGCCAGCATGAAGAGAGCAGCATGGCCTTTGTGCCCTGGTTGATAACGGCATTTATGGCATCAATTATTTCAGCTTTTGCACCCTGTTCTTTCAAATCATTGAACAGACCCGAAATAGTCAGCCTTATTCCTTCATCCTCCGTCCTGTCATAGTAGAGTGCAAGCATCTTCAGAGCCCCTGTAAATGGCCTTTCAGTGCGCAACAGCCTGATCCTTTCATTTATCTCTCCGCTTTTGCCCCCGTTAAGCACTTTCTCCAGCTCTGCAAGCTTCTTTTCCGATCTTTCCATCACATTTGATTTGGAACAAATTTATCGCTAAATAATAACTTCACGGCTAATGCGTTTATTAAAAAAGTGTAAATTGGTCGTATCAAGGCCTGTGAAATTTAAAATTAGAATCGACATGAACAGTAAGCTTAAAATTTTGCCACTGATTCTGGGCGTGACTGCTCTGGCTCTCTGCCTGGTTGCCTCATCATGCAAGGGAAAAACCAGGGGCGAAGTTACCAGGGATAGCGGTGAGACAGTCAGTCCTGACGAGCAGACAATGGAGCAGATAAAAAGTGCCGAAAAGGTATTCAATGCTCTTCCAACTCCTCTGGAGGTGGCTCATCTGATAAAGGAAGCAGGTGCGAAGTTTGACGCCACACTGCTCAACCCTGTTGAGAACAAGACCAATTACACCACCAGCAAAAGCATGGCGCTGAACCTGGGAACATATGTGTGTGATCTCAGTTTTGCCAGCATGTATGATGAAACATCTCTGCTGGTCAATTATATGGAGGCAGCTGAGGATATGGCCACCGGACTGGGCATACTTGATGCCGTGGACGAGACCACCATTGAACGGCTGGAACAGAATATCAATAACCGTGATGTTATCATGGAGATTGTCTCTGAAACATTTCTCAACTCTCAGGCATACCTGGAGGATGATGAACAGCATGCTGTGGCTGCAACGATCATTGCAGGAGGATTTGTTGAAGGGTTGTATATATCAACCCAGCTGGTTGACCTGAAGAAATTCAGGGGTAACAGGCTGGTGGAAACCATAGCAGACCAGAAGATGTCAGTAGATGACATGATACGCTTGCTTGAAACCTATACTGACAATGCGGCCATCCGTGAGCTTCTTGGGCCCATCCATGAGCTGAAGTCTCTGTTTGATAAAATAGAACGTTCCACGGAACCTTCAACAGCATCATACAATGAAAAGTTGCAGATGACTGAAATTTCCGGTGCGGCCAGATCGGAAATGAAACAGGAGACCTTTGTGGCCATCAGAGACAAGGTGGCAGAGATCAGAAATACTTACGTAAAATAATCCCATACCGATGAGACAGCTTATACAGACATTACTTATCACGGCACTTCTCTCAGTTATTTTCCCGGTTGAAGCTGCCGCACAATGCAAGGGCTTTGCCAAAAACATCTGCAAGAAAGAGCTGGGCGCCTATCTTCATGATGGCAACTATCACGCTGCCGTACTGGTTGAGGGTGAAGAGGCTGAACTCTACAAGACATTTTATTCTGACCTCGAATACCGGCTTGCCATCTGCACAGCTGATGGTATGCCGCCAGTGGAATTCTCGGTAATGGACGCTACCGGCAAAGTGCTTTACTCCAACAAGGATGAAGGACTTGCCAAGACGTGGGACTTCAAGCTGGAGTCAAGCCAGCAGCTTAAGGTTGTGGTGAAGGTGACCACCTTCGACATAAGTGACCAGTTGCCTGTCAGCGGTTGCGTGGCTATCATGTTTGGATTTAAGGCAAAATAAACTGCCTGGTTGCTATTGCAGGTTCTCAGGGGCCTGACAGGATATGAAATTTCAGGGTGCTCAGCGGAAATGAGCACCCTGAATTATTTTATGGTATTGTTTACGGTGTTTCCTTTTTTTTATATTTGTCATCATCGTTTGCCGGTATAGTGACAGGTTAACAACAGGTCCATGACAAAACCAGATGATCAGATAATAGTCATCTTCGGGGGCAGGGGAGACCTGGCCACCAGGAAGATCATTCCGGCACTGTATGCACTGCATAGACAGGGACTCATGCCCAGCCGTTACAGTATACTGGCTACCGGAAGGAGCCGGGTGACAGATGAGGAGTATCGGAAAGAAGTCGTAACGGCAGCAGGGATAGACAAAGCTGATGAGGAAAAAGAGTCGGTCAGGAAATATATCTCTGCATTTCACTATGCGGCAATTGATCCTTCCGCACCTGGTGATTACCCGGTACTGGCAGGGATACTTGAGAAAATGAGGAAAGAAAATGACATCCCGGGAAACACCCTGTTTTACCTTTCCCTGCCGCCTGAACTTTATGCTCCCATTACAAGAAACCTGGCAGCACAAAAGATGAACCTGGAGGATGAGGGATGGAAGAGGATGATCATCGAAAAACCTTTCGGGTATGACTATGATAGCGCGGTTAGTCTCAACAACATACTTCTTGATCACTGGGATGAGAGCCAACTTTATCGTATTGACCATTACCTGGGCAAGGAGACTGTACAGAATATTCTTGTGACAAGATTTTCCAACGGTATCTTTGAGCCCCTCTGGAACAGGAACTATGTCCATCATGTAGAAATAACCTCATGTGAAAGCCTGGGAGTGGAGAAGAGGGGAGCCTATTATGAGGGAACGGGCGCTATGCGTGACATGATTCAGAATCACCTGCTCCACCTTGCGGGCTTCATAGCAATGGAACCTCCCTCTTCAATAGATGCAACATCAATAAGGAACGAGCTGGCAAAGGTCTTTGAATCACTTCGCCCCGTCAGACAGGAAGAGGCGGCAAAAGTTGCAATCAGGGGTCAGTATACAGGCGCACATGTCAGAGGCGAGTGGATGAAGGGGTACCGTGAAGAGGAGGGAGTCAACCCGGATTCCCTTACGGAGACCTATGCGGCAATAAAATTCTATATTGACAACTGGCGGTGGGGAGGGGTTCCCTTCTACGTCAGGACCGGTAAGCGGTTGCCAACGAGGGTGACCGAGGCGGTGATACATTTCAAGCCGACGCCACACTACCTGTTTTCCGGCAAGTCGCCCTGCGAAGGCTGCAATCAGCTGATTATAAGAATTCAGCCAGATGAGGGGATACTTCTTAAATTTGGCATGAAGATACCTGGATCCGGATTCAATGTCAGGAACGTAAATATGGATTTTCACTATTCTGACCTTGCCGAAGGTCACATTCCGGAGGCTTATGAACGGCTGATCTATGACTGCATGAACGGTGATTCAACTCTTTACACCAGGTCTGATGCTGTTCTGGCAGCATGGAGATTCCTTGATCCGGTGCTTCAGGCATGGAAGAATGACCATTCGATACCTGTTTATGGGTACCCTGCAGGTACATGGGGCCCTGAGACAGCAGATTCCCTTATTGAAGAACCTGAGCTCACATGGCGTTATCCCTGTAAAAATCTTGCAGAAGATGGTATTTTTTGCGAATTATAATTAGTTTTATATTCAGATTATCATCAACATGTCACATTCAGTCAGAGTGTTCCCCGACCGTGAAGCCCTGGCTCAAAGCTTTGCGGCAATCCTGATTAAAGACCTGGACCGCATAGAGCCTGATCATTACTACACAGTTGCCCTTTCCGGGGGCTCCACTCCCGAATATATTTTCCGGTTTATTTCTGATAATTATGCAGAAAGGATCAGCTGGGAGAAAATGCTGATTTTCTGGGGTGATGAGCGCTGTGTGCCTCCTGATGACAAAGAGAGCAACTACAGGATGGCTTATGAAAGCCTGCTGCAGAATGTGCCTCTTCCTGATGCGAATATCTTCAGGATACGAGGTGAGGATGATCCGGCAACAGAGGCCAGGCAATATTCGGAACTGGTTACTGATATGGTTCCGCTCTACAGGGGTATCCCGCAGTTTGATCTCATGCTACTGGGCCTTGGTGATGACGGTCATATTGCCTCAATCTTCCCTGACAGACCTGACCTCTTTACAAGCAATCAGCTGTTTGAGGTGGCACACAGGCCGGATAAAAAACAAAAAAGAATCACAGCCACGGGAAGGCTTATCAATAACTCCTCGAAAATCTACTATATTGTAACCGGGAAGGGGAAGGCCGCCATTGTGTCGGATATCATCGAAGGGAAGAGTGGATCGGAACTTTATCCGGCCTCTCATGTAATGCCGGGCTCAGGGCATCTGGTATGGATGCTGGATACCGGGGCTGCATCACTTCTCAAAACCTGAATGACTCAATAATCTGTTATATTCAGCATATGATTGCAGGAATTTTAAGAGAATCTGGTGATGAGAAGAGGGTTGCCCTCCTTCCCGGTGAAACAGCAGCAGCAATAAAAATGGGGCTGAAGGTCATGGTTGAAGAAGGCGCCGGCACAGGTGCCCTTGCCCCTGATGATGATTACCGTGCTGCAGGCGCCACAACAGCCTCAAGAAAAGAGGTCATCTCAGGTGCAGACCTGCTCCTGACTGTCAATCCTCCATTGGATGACATCTCGCTGTTCAAAGAGGGCCAGATGCTCTTCACTGTCCTTGACCCCGTTGCAAACAGGGAGTGGCTTGAAAAAGCACGACAGGGAGGGCTGAGCGTCATGGCACTTGATCTGGTACCCCGCATAACCCGTGCACAGTCTATGGACATCCTCAGTTCTATGGCAACGGTCGCCGGCTATAAGGCTGTGCTTGAAGCAGCCTCGATGCTGCCCCGGTTCTTTCCGATGTTCATGTCGGCAGCCGGCACCATCAAACCGGCCAGAGTGCTTGTTCTTGGGGCAGGTGTGGCCGGGCTCCAGGCAATAGCCGTAGCCCGTAAACTGGGAGCAGTGGTGGAGGTGTTCGATGTCAGGTCAGCAGTAAAGGAAGAGGTAAAAAGCCTCGGGGGCAAATTCATAGAGGTTGAAGGAGCCAGGGAAGATGCAGCAGCCGGAGGATATGCCGTTGAACAGAGTGAGGAATTTAAAAAGAAACAGCAGGAACTGATTCAGCAAAGAGCTGCTGCTGCTGATGTGATAATTGCCACTGCACAGATACCCGGCAGGAGAGCACCCGTACTGATCCTGAAGGAGACAGTGTCAAGAATGAAATCCGGTTCGGTCATTATTGATCTTGCGGCCTCAACAGGCGGCAACTGTGAACTGACCGACAAAGAAAGGGATATGGTAGTCAATGGAGTGACCATTGCAGGAAGATCATACTATCCGTCAGCCATGTCAGTTGATGCCAGCAGGATGTTTGGCAACAACCTGATTAACCTGCTCAGGATAATGACCGACGGTGAAGGAAATGTAAAACCTGACCTCACCGATGAGATAGTGGCAGGGACCATGGCAGTAAGCGGCGGAGAATACCGCAGTCCCAGGGTAAAACAGTTCCTTGACATTAAACAGATCTGAAAATGGAAGGAGTACTCGATTTTTTTATGGCTAACAGGGGTATGATCTACATGGTTATACTATCTGTTTTTCTGGGCATTGAGGTGATAAGCCATGTGCCTGCAATACTTCACACGCCCCTCATGTCAGGCGCAAACGCCATCCATGGCGTGGTCATCATCGGGGCCATCATAGTGATGGGACATGCTGAAACTACCGGCGCAATGATTCTCGGATTCCTTGCGGTGATACTGGGCACCCTGAATGTAGTAGGCGGCTTTGTGGTAACCGACAGAATGCTTGAGATGTTCAAGAAAAAGAAATAAGGAATAACATACCCTGACAGTTACAAACAACGGCCTCATGAACGACGTTATGCATTTTTCAGCAGGTATTTCCGTAATGGAAATATCATATATACTGGCATCGGTATTATTCATACTCGGACTCAAGATGCTCAGTCATCCTCTCACAGCACGGAGGGGTAATATTCTGGCAGCCATAGGCATGATTCTGGCCATTGCTGCCACCATACTCTTTCATGAGAAGGAGGGCAAGCCTATCGGGAACATCGGATGGATACTGGGAGCGATGGTCATCGGAACAATCATCGGCTGGGTGATAGCCAAGAGGGTCAGGATGACTGCCATGCCGCAGCTTGTCTCTTTCTTCAACGGTATGGGCGGCGCTGCCGCGGCGCTTATCTCAATGATGGAATTCCCGCATGTAAGCCAGGAACTGATGATGAGATCAGGCATGGCCAACGGCCATGTGCTGGCCATTCTTCTCGGGCTGGTTATCGGATCAGTCTCGTGGGCCGGCAGCATGATAGCCTTTGGCAAACTCGACGGGAAGATAGGTGACCTGAGGATAAAGGCACTCAGGTATGTGAACATGACTATACTTGCCGGGATTATTGGCTTCATTGTCTATATTATGACCCGCGACGTGGCAGCCTCGGCGGAGCTGACACATCTAATTATTATCCTCTTTGTTGTTTCTGTACTTTACGGGGTACTATTCGTAATGCCCATTGGCGGTGCTGACATGCCTGTGGTGATCTCGCTCCTGAACAGCTTCACCGGCGTGGCTGCCGCCATGGGAGGCTTTCTCTACAATAACCAGGCTATGCTTACCGGAGGAATCCTTGTGGGCTCGGCCGGCACAATACTTACCATCCTTATGTGCAGGGCCATGAACAGGTCACTGCTGAACGTGATTATAGGAGTGTTCGGAGGAGGAGGAAGCGCCGCGGAAGGCGCTGCCGGAACAATAAAGGAAATAACAGTGGCTGATGCGGCCGTGCTTTTAAGCTACTCAAAGAAGGTGGTGGTGGTACCGGGTTACGGACTTGCCGTCGCACAGGCGCAGCATATATGCCATGAACTCGATAAGATGCTGGAGGAGAAAGGAGTGGAAGTGAAATATGCCATCCACCCGGTGGCAGGACGAATGCCTGGCCATATGAATGTGCTGCTGGCCGAGGCTGATGTGCCCTATGAACAGCTGGTTGAGAGTGATGAGATAAACCCGGACCTGCCCAACACGGATGTGATAGTTGTAATAGGCGCCAATGATGTTGTCAACCCGGCAGCAGAGGACGATCCCTCGAGTCCGATCTACGGTATGCCGATTGTCAGGGCCCGTGAGGCAAAGAACATCATAGTAATGAAGCGGGGTATGGGGAAGGGTTACGCCGCCATAGAGAACCTTCTCTTCTACAATGACAAGACCCGCATGCTCTTCGGCGATGCCAAATCAACCCTCCAGGCCCTGGTGAGTGAGGTAAAGGCACTGTAGATCAGGAAATAAGTGAGACGTTACTGCGAACTGCCGACTTTCTTACCGGGCTTGTTCCGCAATAATATCGGAGATATGCCTCCAGTACCTGTGGTGGAACTTCAGGCTCTTCCTGTCAAGCATAGAATGGAGGGTGGCAGGTGTGTCATCAGGTGCGAATCTGACCAGGGCACGATCCTCATATAAGGCTGCCACCTCCGGGTGGAACTGCACAGAGAAAACATTCCGGTACCTGGTATGGACAATTCCTTCAACTATCTTTCCGTCGTCAGAGAGCGCCGTCACCTCAAAAACCGGGGCTACATCCATAATTGCCTGGTGATGATGGCTGTAAACAACCGGCTGCCATCTGCGAGGTACTTTTACCGTCTTTCCGAAGAATCTGTTTGAAGTGAATCTGACAGGATGCAAACTGTTCCCAATCAATTCCTTGTCACCACTCACCTTCTCCCAGTAGTTGCGGTGCAGGTTTTTGCGGTCAATCAGGACTGTTTTTTCGGGACTGTGACTGTCGTACACCTGTGCAGGTATATCCTGAATGAGCGTTCCGCCGGCAGCAACATTCATGGTCTGCAGGCCCAGGCAGAAGCCGGTAACCATGTATTTGGGGTTCTCCTCAAGAAGAGGCCTGAAGGAGGCATTGCGGGAACCCCCAAGAAGGTGAAAGAGGAAGCTGACCTCAAAATAATGCCTGCCCGGGTCACCGGTGACGGAATACCAGTTCTCCTGACCGTAAACCGCAGGCGGGATATCCTCACCGCCGAAAAAGATAATGCCAACGGAGTTTATAAAAATCTTCCTGAAGTCATCACTGCATGGATTCTGTTTGTAGATCATCTCCTCAGCCAGAGGACCTTTCACTTCATACAGGTGAAACCGGGTAAGGCCGTTATCAGCAATGTAACCTGCCGATTTGTTAAAATCGTATTTCTGGCTGGAATGATATACACCCACAAATTCAATATCATCAGGATCAGTGGTAAGGACAGACCTGCCAAGCAGGAAGTTAACCGTGGCTATATTACCTTCGGTTGGATTTACGATTATCACATACTTTTTGTCCTTGCGGAATTCTTCCCTGAAGAAGTCCTGGGCCAATAATGATACTGACAGGCAGGCAACCGTTATGAACAGTAAGAGTCTTTTCATGGCATGCTTCATTTAGGCACAAATATAGTTTATTCACCAGTGATTTTTTCAGCAGGGGAGAGGTAGCCGGTTTTTGGGTTAGCGGTATTGAATTCCGTGATCAGATCCCACACACCGGGTATCTGCTTCTCAAGTCGGTGCAATATATCTTCCGGAATTGAAATCCGGCTGAAAGGCACCACTTTCACATATTCCTGAATGTCGCCTGCGTTGCGGCCGTATTTGTACCCGTAGGTAAAGGAGCCGTCATTTCTCAATATTATCTTACTGTTGCGAAGATTTGGAATGCTGATATAGAACTCACTGCCTTCGCCGGTTCCCTCATTTAAGAGTTGACGGGAAGCCAGGTGTTCATACAGCTGATCCGCAACCTCCACGGCGGGATTGACAATTATCAGGTCTTCAGCAATGAATGGTCTGTAAAGAAATTGCCCGTTTTCACTGTAGTCTCTCAGTCTGTTGAATTCACTTCTGAAGGTATCGGTGAAGAAAGGATAGTGGGTACAGGCCAGTACTACTGAATTAAGAGGCAGTGCCCCTTCAGTTCTCCTGATCTTTTCCATCAGTGATACTACATGGAAAGCGATATAGTTTTCAACGGAGTTGATCTGTATATTGTATGGTGATGAGGCATCTCCTTCGAACAGGAGGCCATTGTTTTCAGGATTGAAGTTATAGCGGTTCCATAGTGCCATATCAATCTTGAGTTCCCCTTCAGCGTTGTCAGACGGACCTTTGTAATCAGCACGGGGTGATATGGCTTTCCTGTCAATTGCATCAGGACTTTCGTCAATGGCTTCGGCTATGCCTACCCCTGCCTGCTGGAACACCTTAATCTCTTCTTCCTGGCCATCCTCCCTGTTTACAATCATTATTGCCTCCGGATATGCGCCGGACTTCACTGTTCCGTCAGTAGCAATCACCGCTATGCTGCCGGCTTCACCAGGGGTGAAGTTGCCAAAGGCTCCCCTGGCCCCGGCATCAATCACTCCGATAACACCAAGATCAGATCCGGCCTCTTCAAGAAATCTCTTCACCGTGTCCAGACCATAGGCAGTTGCCGTGTTACAGGCTATGACTATTGCTTTCACCGGTTTCTTGTCAGTCTGCGGAGAGGCAGACTTGCCGGATTGGTAATATTTATTGCCCAGGAGGAACTGCACATCCTTCATTACATGCTCAAGGAGGAGGTCAGTGTTGTTCTCCAGCGAGTAACTGCCATATGGCATGTTGGCCATGTCACCCATATAGATATAGGATTCATGTGCCAGACCCTCGTGATTGACAATGTCTGCCAGCACGGATAGTCCTCCTGTTCCTGAATCAAAAACTCCCACTGGCAGAGAGGCGTCGTTTGACGGGTAGTTTTTGAAATCGATGTAAAAGAAGCTTTTTTTGTGGTTCAGCATTGCATCGCTGATATTATCAGGCCTGCCGCATGAGATGCAGAGCATGATAAGGAGAGATGCAAGAATTGCAGTGCTGTTCAATAGCGGACATTTCATGGTGAGATGGATCACGGATTTGCCAGCGTGAATTTAGCACCAAAAGGGGATAATCGCAATCACTTCTGCTGTAGAAGCATAAAAAGTAAAAAAATCCTGCAATCGTGTCACTTGTTAAAAAAAACATATATTTTTGTTTCGTCATTTCCCGAAATGAAATGGAGGCTAAACAGACCAGGAAAAAATATTATTCGGATGACCAGGAGAAGCTGGCGAGATATGCCAAGGCACTCTCTCACCCGGTCAGGGTATTTGTGATGGATTTCCTGGCGAATAATCTTGACAAATGTTGTTACAGCGGTGACATGGCAGAGGAGCTCCCGATTGCTCGCTCAACCCTCTCGGAGCATCTGAAGGAACTGAAGAAGGCCGGGCTGATACAGGGCGAGATCAATCCACCATATATAAAATACTGTATCAATCCCGAAAACTGGGATGAGGCAAAGATTTTACTTAACAAATTTTTCAAGAGGTAAAAAAATTTATAATAGTATTTCGATGTTTTACGAAATGAAAGGAGGATAATAGATATGGAGATTAAAATTCTGGGTACCGGGTGTCCCAAATGCAAAACCCTGGAAAAGCTTACCCGCGAGGTTGTTGAACAGAACGGTATAGATGCCACTGTCATCAAGGTGGAAGATATCGTTGACATTATGAATTACGGGGTAATGATGACACCGGCGCTTGTGGTTGACGGTAAAGTGGTTGTGAAGGGCCGGGTGCCATCTGCGACTGAGATTCTGAAATTAATAACCAGATAATACTTAACCATGATGAAGAAAATTCTGCCAGTACTGGCTGTTGTAGCTGTGGCTGCGGCAGTAGTTGTGATCCTGGCTTTCCGTGGTGGCGATACCCTTGAGGAAACGATATCCACCAGCCTGTCAGAGGGCAAAGTAGAGGTAATCTATTTTCACCTGACCCGTCGGTGTGTTACCTGCCAGGCGGTAGAGAACGTGTCGGGCGAGGCGGTCCATGAGCTTTATCCTTCAGAGATTGAAAGAGGCCTGATAGTTTTCAGGTCTCTGAATATTGAGGATAAGTCCAGTGAAGCTGATGCCAAAAGGGTAAAAGCCACCGGGCAATGCCTTCTGGTTGTAAGTGGCGAAAAGCGAGTCGATCTGACGAGTGAAGCGTTCATGCATGCCCGTAACAATCCGGAAAAATTGAAGGAAGAGATCAAAAAGGCGGTTGATCCGTTATTGAAGGCCTTAAAGGAAGATTAATGGAGCTTCTGCAGGGGATACTGGAAAACTCCCAGTATGCTTTTCTTACGGCGGCGATTCTGGGATTGATGACGGCAATCAGCCCCTGTCCGCTGGCCACAAATATATCTGCCATTGGTTTTATAAGCCGTGACCTTACCGACAGTAGAAGGGTTTTCATGAATGGACTGGTTTATACTCTCGGAAGGGCAATAACATATGTGGGCATTGCGCTGATAATATTTTTCGGTGCCAGCCAGATGGACATATCGGGATGGTTTCAGAGATGGGGAGAGAAGGTTTTAGGTCCTGCGCTGATTGTCATTGGGCTTTTCATGCTCGATTTCATTAAGCTCAGGCTGCCGGGAGGCATTGCTTCAATCACGGAGAAGATAGGGGAGAAGGGCAGAAGGAGCTACCTCAATACACTTCTGCTCGGTATATTGTTTGCAATGGCCTTTTGCCCCTACAGCGGCGTTCTCTATTTCGTCATGCTTATACCTATGACAGTTGCAAGTGCCGATGGGCTATATCTCCCGTTGATTTTTGCCATTGCAACCGGTATACCTGTGATCATATTTGCATGGCTGCTGGCTTATGCCGTTGGCAATGTGGGAAAAATGTACAGCAGGATCAGGACTTTTGAGCTCTGGTTCCGCAGGGTGGTGGCAGTGCTGTTCATCGGTGTCGGCATATGGTATGTATTTTCAGTCTGGTTATAGAGTTTTTTTATCTGCATATTGCGTGTTTGTGCGAAATGACAACATTACTATAGTATGGAATTGAAGAAAGAGATAAAGATTCTTTTGTGGATCATTGTGGTATTTGTGTTTGCGTTTTTCATGCCGATTGAAAGCGCCCGGTTTAACACTGCTGTTGCAGCAACTTTTGATCTTGTGAAGTGGTATGCAAGGGAGCATGTTATCTTATGTCTTCTTCCTGCTTTTTTTATTGCCGGTGTTATCTCCGTTTTTGTCAGCCAGGGATCGGTAATAAAGTATTTTGGTGCAAATGCAAAGAAATGGCTTGCATACTCTGTTGCTGCCGTCTCGGGTACGATACTCGCTGTCTGCTCATGCACCATATTGCCCCTGTTCTCAAGCATTCACAAGCGAGGTGCAGGCCTCGGACCTGCCATTGCCTTCCTTTATTCCGGTCCGGCGATCAATATACTGGCAATCATACTTACAGCCCGCATACTGGGTTTTGAGATGGGTGTAGCCCGGATAATTGGCGCGGTGGTTTTCAGTGTTGTGATAGGGCTGTTAATGTCACTTATATATCGCAAGGAAGAGCAGAAGAAGAGAGAAGACCAGATGAACATTATGGTTGAGCCTGAAAAGAGACCTGTATGGCAGACAGTGACACATTTCTTTACACTGGTGCTGATACTTGTATTTGCCAACTGGGGCAGCCCCACGGCAAATGATACGTCAGGTGCCTGGTATTATATCTTTTCCTACAAATGGTACATAACGGGATTTTTCAGTCTGGTGCTCGCATGGTCACTTGTAAAGATACTTAAGATAAAATGGCAGTGGGTGTTGGTAGCGGCAGTTGTTACTGTTATATCCGTGCTGTTGTCGAACTCTCTAATTGAAAGTGCGAAGCTGAGACCACTGGTGCCGATGGTTGTGGGCATAGCCGCGCTCAGCGTAATTACACTTCTTGATAAGCAGGATGATGAGAATCGGGAATGGACACTTTCTGCCTGGGGATTTGCCAAACAGATTATTCCGCTTCTTGGAATAGGGGTGGTGATTGCAGGGTTCCTCCTTGGTTCAACGCATGACGGACAGACCATAGCCGGCATCATCCCCAATGAATGGATCGCGAAACTGGTGGGAGGCAATTCAGTATTCTCCAACTTTTTCGCCTCCATAGTAGGAGCCTTCATGTACTTTGCCACTCTTACCGAGGTTCCAATTCTGCAGGGACTGATAGCATCAGGAATGGGGAAGGGCCCTGCCCTGGCACTACTTCTTGCAGGTCCTTCTCTCTCTCTGCCCAATATGCTGGTTATAAGAGGTATAATAGGCACACAGAAGACTATTGTATATGTGTGCCTTGTGGTTGTGATGGCAATGCTATCCGGATTGATCTATGGGAGATTGTTTTAGCTAATATCACATCACGACTGCATGACCGCATAACCGTACGACGGACTGAAGTAACAGACCTTCAGACCTGAGACCTTCAGACAACGAAGTTAAAAATGAGGCACACAATGAAAATACTGATTCTTTGCACAGGCAACAGTTGCCGGAGCCAGATGGCTCACGGCTTCCTGCAGTCGTTTGATGAAAATCTTTATGTCAGGTCCGGCGGAACGGAGCCGGCAGCCATGATCAATCCAAAGGCGGTGGAGGTTATGGCTGACCTGGGTATTGACATAAGCCACCACACCCCGCACCTTGTTGATGAATACCTGGATGAGGAGTGGGAGTATGTTATCACTGTCTGTGATCATGTCAATGAAACCTGTCCTGCATTTTTCGGCAAGGTGATGCACCGACTCCATCTCGGGTTCGAGGATCCCTCACATGCCACCGGCACACCAGAGTTCATTCACAGTGAATATGTCAGGATACGCGATCAGATCCATAACGTTTTCCTTCGTTTTTTCAACGAAGTGATTCAGGATCGCGGATAACATTTAAGGCAGTGTAATTTTCAATCCCTGTTTCGAAAGATCCGTGGAATGAATTTTGGTACCTCCTTCTGATAGGTTGAGTATTCAGGGTATTTGCTGCTGCTGATCTGTTCTGTCATGATTGAGCTGCCGATGAAAAGGATCACAAGCAGCACCGGTCCCAGCAGGGTGAAGTTGATCCATCTGCCCGAGACGGCTACGCTGAAGAGATAGAAACTGATCCAGACAGCCTGTTCGGAGGCAAAGTTGGGGTGCCGCACAAATTTCCAGAGACCTTCCCGGAGGAATCCCCTTTTCAACGAATCCCTGAACATTTCAGCATCACTCTGCTCAGAGCGCTTCATTGTCTGGAATCTGAACTGCTGGTTATCGGCCACGGTCTCAGTTATTATGAATGCAAGCATTAGAATGGCTGCTGCAATATCCGTAATGGTAAAAGGCTTGCCCGGGTGCAGCGCTGTCATCAGTATAGGTGTTGTAAACAGCAGTATGATTATGTTTTGATATAAAGAAATAAAGAGCAGGTTGAACAGTCCGAACCTGAGCCTGCCCCTGAGGGCATTGCTCTCCCTCAGAATCTTCCACCTGTAATCCTCTTCACCCTGCCACGGGATAATGCTGTAACCTCCCTTGCGGTAGAAGTTGTAGCTGAGCCTCAGACCCCACAGAGTAACCAGCAGAGCCATGATGACCGTCCTTGCCGTCGGAAAGGCGGCCACAGTCATCCAGCTGTATGCAGGAGGCAGCAGGCTCCATAGTTTGTCGACCTGGCTGTAGTTGCGTGTCAACTCGCTAACAATGAAGCATATGATCACTACAATAAACATCAGGCTGATCCAGGAAGAGACAAGAGTCTGAAAACCGGGATCATAACCAGAAAGAAATCTTCGGGAAACATCAAGAAAAGCAATGGTACTCATAACGGCAGAAAATTATTCCTTCAAATATGCAACAAATGATCAGATCACGGAGTTTCATCTGAAAAAAAGTATCTTTTTGCCATGAGTGAGAGTCAGCACTTCAGTATTAAAGTATTTCCCTGCCGGCCTGGTGAATAAAAATTTTCAGCCTGTCAATATTTAATCGAATAGTTTTGATAATTTTAAGCAGTCTACTTACAAACCATGTTGAAAATGACTTCATGTAATCGTCCTTGCGGCGTGGCTTTCAGGTTATTGCTTGGCCTGACTGTCGTTTTTGCAGTACATCCGTCTCTGAATGGCCAGGAAGCCATCAGGGGTAAAGGGATTTACATGCCAGGCCAATCACTTTCTCCCTCGCTTGAGGGGAAGACCTTACAGGTGCTCTTCGATGGCGTGGTTGACATGTACTTTTTAGCGGACAGAAATGCTGGCATCTATTATATATCGGACATTGACGGCAGGTTGTTTACTTTGAGTGTTCCATACAGTCAGAAGGACAGAGAGGAGAGTGAGGCAGGAAGCTGGCGACAGGGCGTCATAACAATCCTTGAGCAGATCTTGCATGATGCTCCGCAGCTTTTTGAGCGCATTGAGACAATCAGGCCGGTAAGACATGAGCTGACAGCGCTGTTGCATGATTATCATCTTTTAGTAACTGGATCTGATGAAGGGATTATATATGAGTATCCACCGCCGGCATTTATACCCCAGGCAGGTTTCATTGCCAGTTATAATGTTGATTTTATGAAGGCTGGCAGCTCTTCTGATCTGGATGGTTTCAGGCTGGATCCTGCAATTTATCCTTTAGCAGGGATCTCAGTAAGGGCATCTCTTCCCAGGATAAGCAGGGCGTTGTGGGTCTCTCTGGATCTTTCAGCCGGTAAAAGGTATGTTTACGGGTATTACAAGGGAGCCAATCTCCAACCCCCGTCAGTTGAGATTTACCATGAACTCCATCAGCATAGTTATCTGCTCATAGGCAACCTGCTTGCAGGGTACAGTTTCGGCAGGGGAAATCTTAAACCATTTATCTCGGGTGGTATCTGCATGAGATTGGTACTGAAAGACGACTCCAGGATGGAGACCGATATCAGTTATGAAGGGTTGGTTATCTCAGATACAGACGATTTCATAAGTGAAGAAAAGAACAGCGTTGGGCTGGCATTGGCAACAGGACTTACATATGAAGTATCCCGGGATTTTTCCATTACAGTTGCCATTAATTATTCAGAGCTGATCATGCCCGTGGTGTACGGGAGTTACAGGTCAGCAGGATTGAAAATAGGGGTTAACTTTTAGTCTTATGAAACCGATATTCAGAGCAGAATTAGTCACGATCCTTATCCTCGGTTTGTTGTATTCATGCCAGAGTGAGAAGTTCGCCGACAAGGGGATAATGGAAGTGGAAACAATGGGAGTTGAGATCCTGGACGACGGGGTGATTTTATACGGAGAGATACTTTCTGACGGTGGAGAGACAGTAACAGAACACGGCTTCACATGGTCAGATGACAATAAAGCCTTCCCCGGAAATGCCGAATACATAAATCTTGGAACTCTTAACGGTAAGACTCAATTTTCAGTTACAGTCAACAGTGCCATTGAGAAGGATGTAACCTATTCCGTAAGGGCATTTATAGCATCGCGGGAGATCACATCATACGGTAATGAGATCACTTTTGTCGGGAAAGGCAGCAAGCCCGCCGAGCTTGATAACGTTTCGCCGGCATCCGCACAGGTTGGTGATACGGTTGTTATCAACGGCAATTATTTTTCCAATAATCCTTCAAGCTGTTCGGTTTTTTTCAATACTGCAAAAGCCAATGTCGTATCATCAGCCATTGACAGTATACATGTAGTTGTTCCGTACGTGCCGGATGAAATGGTTAAGATACGTGTTTCAATTTCCGGCCTTCTCTCTTCCAATGCTCTTGATTTCAATATACTGAAGCCGGTAATTGACGAAATCACCCCAGGGGCGGCTCCATCGGGTGACACGGTTGTAATAAAAGGTGACTACTTTTCGGAATACCCTGCAGACTGTAATGTATTCTTCGGGAATCAGGAAGCGTTGGTATTATCCTCAACCATTAATGAAATAAGGGTGATAGTGCCCTTTACGCCGCAAGTTTCTGCGAATATTCGAGTTATTATCAACGGAATTCCCTCGTTAAATAATATTAGCTTCGAGATTCTGAGACCTGTATTGCTTGGTATTGAGCCCCTTACCGGAACATTCGGGGACACTGTTAACCTGTATGGCAATAACTTTCCTACAGATCCGTCACTGATCGAGGTATTTTTCAATGATGTGAGGGCTGTGGTCACTGAAGCCTCGCGTTTACGTCTGAAGGTCAGGGTGCCTACCGGCAACAACATCTCGCCTGTCACAATAACTGTCAGGTATTATGATGTTTATACGTGGGTCGACAAGTTCGTCCTGAATCCGGCAGTGGTGAATGATGTATCACCAAAAACACTGGAGCAGTGGGAACCGATTGTAATATCAGGCAGCAACTTCAATCCTGATCCGGGTATGAACATTGTGGATATTGGAGGATTTAGGGCTCCGGTCATCAGCAGTACGCCAAATGAAATACGTGTCAACGTTCCACCCAGACTTGATAACGGCAGTCACCAGGTGGTTGTCACTACAATAGTCGGATCGCCCGTTACCTGGAATGGTTATCTGGAATTAAAAACCAGCTGGGTGAGATTGGCCGATTTCCCTTCAACAGGCAGAACCGGAGCAGCAGGATTCTCACCTGGAGGCAAAATATACTTTGGAACCGGACTGGAGTATGACAGGGTTCTAAAACAAGACTTCTGGGAATATAATCCGGATACGGATCAATGGACTACAAAATCCACATATCCGGTAACCATTGCGTATGCATCGGGTCTGTCATTGAATGGAATGGGCTATTTCGCTATCGGTAAAAACTGGAGTTACTACTACACAGATTTGATGAGGTATGACCCTGTAAATGATCAATGGCAGGCAATGGCTCCCATACCGGGAGAGGGTTCAAGCATGGATTCTCCAGGTTTTGTTATTGACGGTAAGGCATATGTTCCAGCTGCCGGCCACATGTATATGTATGATCCGGGCACCAATTCCTGGACTGAAAAATCTTTCCCCCCGGAATTGGGCTATTTTGGAGGAGGCGTGGCTTTCTCAATTAACGGGAAAGGTTATCTGGGGATTGGATGGGTTCATCAGTTGGGCGGGGATGTCAATAATTTTTACGAGTATGATCCGCTGTCGGACAAATGGACCAGGAAAGCAGATTTCCCGGGATATCTGAGAGATGCTGCCACTTCGTTTTCGCTTCCGAATGGCAAAGGATACGTTGGTATGGGACTGGCAAAGCCACAGATGGAATATCAGAAGGATATGTGGGAGTATGATCCGGTTACTGATACATGGACAAGAGTTATGGATTTTCCTGGCACTGCGCGATGCGGAGCCAGGGCTTACGTTGTCGGGGCTGCTGCCTATATTGTTGCAGGTTACGGTGGCAATTATGAAAAAGACATGTGGAGGTTCACCCCGATAGAATAACAGAGTGACAGCATCAGGGACCAAGCTTATGCTTCAGGTAGGCGGCTGTATATGATTTCCGGCACTGAACAAGCTGCTCGGGGGTACCCTCAAATACAAGATAACCTCCGTTCTCTCCGCCTTCAGGACCCAGGTCAATTATCCAGTCTGAGCATTTGATCACCTCTACGTTGTGTTCAATAAGCAGCACTGAATGCCCGTGATCCACGAGTGCGTTGAGTGATTTCATGAGCTTGTTTATATCGTGAAAATGAAGGCCTGTAGTAGGCTCGTCAAAAATGAAAAGCATCCTGGCGTCGCTCTTTTCCTGGCTGAGATAATATGCCAGCTTCACTCGCTGACTTTCGCCACCGGAGAGGGTTGATGATGATTGTCCCAGCCGTACATATCCCAGGCCCACGTCGGCAAGCGGTTTCAGCCTGGCTGTAATCCTCTTGCAGGTTTTGTCCCTGCTCTCTCCGAAAAATTCTATAGCCTCATCAATAGTAAGCTCAAGCACCTCATAAATATTCTTCCCGTTGAATCTCACATCAAGGATATCTCTTTTGTAGCGCATGCCCTTGCAAGCCTCGCATGTGAGCTCCACATCGGCCATGAACTGCATCTCCACCCTGATCACACCTTCACCCTGGCACTCTTCGCATCGTCCGCCATCAACATTGAAGGAGAAATGTGCCGGTTTAAATCCGGCCTGTATTGCTGCTTGCTGCTCTGCAAAGAGTTTTCTTATATCATCAAATGCCTTGAGATAGGTTACCGGATTAGAACGGGTTGACTTGCCAATAGGATTTTGGTCAATCAGCTCCACGGCAGTGATACTGTTTATGTCTCCCTTCATTGCTGTATGCTTCCCCGGCCTTGCCTCATTGCTGCCCAGCCTGGCAGCGAGGGCATTAAAGAGAATCTCATGGACAAGGGTACTCTTGCCTGATCCGCTGACACCTGTTACGGTTGTTATGGTATGGAGAGGAAACTTCACGTCAATTTCCTTGAGGTTATTGGCTCTTGCCCCTAATACCTCTATGTAGCTGTGCCATTTGCGGCGCATGGCCGGTTTCTCTATCCGCATTGCCCCGGTCATGTAGTCGGCAGTAAGAGATTTGTTCCTGACGGAGAAGTCTACTCCTCCCTGGTAAATTACTTCACCACCGTGGCTGCCGGCTTCAGGCCCCATATCAATTATCATGTCAGCAGCCCTGATTATCTCCTCCTCATGTTCAACCACAATGACTGTATTTCCCAGGTCACGAAGCTCCTTCAGCACGTTGACAAGAAGGTTTGTGTCGCGCGGGTGAAGGCCTATGCTTGGCTCGTCGAGGATATAGAGTGAGCCCACCAGGCTGCTTCCCAGTGAAGTGGCCAGGTTGATACGCTGAGATTCTCCGCCGGAAAGAGTATTTGAAAGCCTGTCGAGTGTGAGGTAGGAGAGGCCCACGTTTACAAGAAAACTCAATCGTTGCTGTATCTCCTTCAGGAGTCGGCCGGCAATCTCTCTCTCTTCGCCGTTAAGGACCAGCTTCTCAAAAAAAATGTGTGCTTCACTGACAGGCATGCCGGTGATCTCTGTTATTGACCTCCCGCCAACCCTGACCCAGGATGCCTCCTTGCGCAGCCGCTCACCGTTGCATTCGGGGCAGATCCGCTTTCCTCTGTAGCGGCTCAGCATCACCCGGTACTGTATCTTGTATTTTTTCTCTTCCAGGTATTCAAAGAATCTGTTGAGGCCAAAGAAGTATCTGTTGCCGCTCCAGACAAGTGCTTTCTGTTCAGAGGTGAGCCTGTACCAGGGTTTATGTATGGGAAAGTCGAATTTGTCAGCGCTGTAGATCAGCCTCTCCTTCCATTGCTTCATTGTCTCTCCCCGCCAGCATGCAATGGCATCATCATACACTGACAGGTTCTCGTCTGGGATTACCAGGTTCTCATCAATGCCGATGATCTTGCCATAACCCTCACATACCGGGCAGGCTCCCAACGGAGAGTTGAAACTGAAAAGATGCTCCGTCGGTTCTTCAAAAGTGATGCCGTCCTCTTCAAATTTGTCCGAGAAAAGCACTGTCTGGGTAGTCTCCTCATCAGTCACGGTAAGGGTTATATGGCCCCTGCCGGTCATGAAGGCCGTCTGCACTGAGTCGGCTGCCCGGCTCAGGTCATCTGCCTCGGTGCCAGCCGCGAACCTGTCAATAATCAGTTCCAGTCTCTTTGCGGATCCCAGCAATTCGGCTGTTCCCTCATCATCAAGACGGAGAATGCCCTTTTCGGTGCTGATACGGTTGAATCCCTGCTTGACAAGGAACCGGATGAATTCAGAGATACTGACCTTCTCCGGCACATCTACAGGGGCAGTCAGAACCACCCGGCTGCCTGAGGTAAGCGCAGCCAGATATTTGACCACATCATCAACGCTATGCTTTCGCACCTCCCGCCCGGAAACGGGTGAGATAGTACGCCCCACACGCGCCCAGAGAAGCCTGAGGTAGTCATGGATCTCCGTAGAGGTGCCCACGGTTGACCTGGGATTGCGGGAGTTGACCTTTTGTTCAATAGCTATGGCAGGCGGTATTCCGTTGATAAAATCCACATCGGGTTTATTCATCCTGCCAAGAAACTGCCTGGCATAGGAAGAGAGGCTTTCCACATAACGTCGCTGCCCTTCGGCATATATAGTATCAAAAGCCAGTGAAGACTTGCCTGAGCCGGATACTCCCGTTATGACTATCAGGTTGTTACGCGGTATCGTAAGGGTAATGTTCCTGAGGTTGTGAACACGTGCACCTTTTATCTCAATGTTACCCTTCATCCTGCCATCGTTGATAAGTTGGCAAAATTAAACATTTTGAAATTACTATTTTTTGTTTTCTTTGTCCGTATCAGAAATGAAACAAACCGGGACCCGGTCCCGTATAAGTCAACAGTTAAAAGAAACAATGTAACAAAGGAGGACCGCCTATCGTATAACTCTACCCGAACCAAAACAAGAGTTAGTTATGAAGAGCAAAATGACCGATTATGAGCTTATTAAGAGTTTCATAAACGGTAATGAGAGAAGCATAGAGCTGCTCATCCTGCGTCACAAAAGTAAGGTCTACTCCTATATCAGCCTTTACATCCGGAACCGCGATCTCGCTGACGATATTTTTCAGGACACTTTCCTGAAGGTGGTTCAGTCTATCAGGGCAGGACGTTACCAGGATGACGGAAAATTTATATCCTGGGTGATGAGGATTGCTCATAATCTCATAATTGACCACTTCAGGCATGAGAAGCAGATGGGAATTGTACTCAATGATGATTATGAAACTGACCTGTTCAATTCAAAGAGGCTGACGGATGATAACGTGGAGGATGTGATGGTACGTCGGCAGGTGATGCGTGATGTGAGGCGCCTTATCAACGGATTGCCTGAGGATCAGAGGGAAGTGGTTATCATGCGCCATTATGCAGGCATGAGTTTCAAGGAGATAGCTGACATGACTGGCGTGAGTATCAATACAGCTCTTGGTCGCATGAGATATGCTCTGATAAACATGCGCAAGATAATGACCGAAAAAAATATTACCCTCTCAATAAGCTGATACAATTTTTTGAGTCAAGAGGCGTTTTTCTGATATGAGAAGAGAGACGCCTATGGACAAGAATTCTACCCTCTTACTTTCTTATTTTGAAGTCACCAATACCCCGTCAGACCTCATAGCAGATGCCTTCGGCATAGATACGGCTCTCGGTATTCTGCTTCCTGACATGGATGATGCACCATCTGACGAGGTTATTGAGCGTCTCTTCAAAAAGATTAAGAAAGACCAGGTGCACTGATTGACTTTCCTCAAATACTTAATACATTGGTCGGGGAACCGGCAGGCTGATCCTGTCCGGTTCCATTTTTTTTATACCTTAGCGTCTCCCGGATTGCCGGCCTTTTCAGAACTGAAGTAAATAAAGTGGCAGGAATGGGCGGGAAACCGGCCGGTAATGACTTTCCCCGGGTCATGTTACACCATCTTTATAGCTGAAAAAGGACTAAAAATGATTATACAAATGAGAAAATTTTTGTTGGTTATGACCGTGATTGTGACTGCCTGCTCAACACCAGTTGACAGGAAGGGTGATGTATCTGCAGGCTTCATTGGTGAAGCCATTGTTAATGATGGCATTGAGCGGGTAATCGCCAGTCAGCCCGCATCTGACCGTGACCTCCTTGCCAGAGGTGTAAAGCATGCTGCATCACTGTGGCGGGGGTCAGACGGAACAACTGATGATTTTCTGGATTTCGTTGATGCCAGCTATGTTGCTGACCCTGAAAAGAGAAGATCAATATTTCTGAAACTCAGTAACTACTTCGAGTCAATCTCTGGAAACATGAACGAGATCACCCTCGATCTGAGGAAGGTGCTGGATGAGGCAGCCGGCGAGATAGACGAGATAGACCGCATGTTCGGCAACTATTCTGTGGGATCTCACCTCCAGTCCGACCTGTATGAGAATAAGATTGCCTTCCTGGTAGCACTCAATTTTCCGTACTTCACGCTTGAGGAGAAGGAGGAAGCGGGTGCCGCATGGAGCCGTGAGCAGTGGGCCATGGCCCGCCTGGGTGACCAGTTTGTCTCACGTGTGCCTGCGGAGCTTGGCCAGGCTGCAACAACTGCGGTGGGCAACGCTGAGATGTATATTGCGGAATACAATATTTGCATGGGCCAATTGAGGACAGACGACGGACGGCAGCTATTCCCGGATGATATGGTATTGCTTTCACACTGGAATCTTCGTGACGAGATCAAGTCAAATTATGCCGACAGGGAAAACGGCACTGCAAAGCAGGAGATGGTCTATAAGGTGATGGAACGGATCATCCGCCAGGAGATACCCGGGAAGGTTATAAACAATCCTGAATATGAATGGGCCCCGTTCTCCAATAAGGTTATGAAGGATGGTGCGGAGACAGACCTTGAAGCTGAGCCTGATACACGCTACTCTCATGTTATCAATATCTTCAATACTGAAAGAGCCATTGATCCGTATTATCCTGGCATGAACACTGCCATCGCACGCAGTTTCTCGGGCGGAATGGAGATTTCGAGGGAGGATGCCGCGGCCATGTTCAGCGAATATCTGAGCTCACCGCAGCTTAAGCAGCTTGCAGGAATAATCAGGGATAGGCTTGGCCGTGACCTGAGACCGTATGACATATGGTATGATGGTTTCAAATCGAGAAGCTCAATGCCTGAGGCAACGCTTACCACGAAGACATCAGCCCTCTATCCGGACCCTGCTGCTTTCAGGGCTGCCATGCCTGGCATGCTTGTCAAACTGGGCTGGTCGCCGGAGAGAGCAAAATACCTTGGTGAAAAAATTGTAGTTGATCCTGCCCGTGGTTCTGGCCATGCATGGGGCGCCGCCATGAGAGGCTCAGTCTCACACCTGCGCACCCGTATACCGGAAAATGGGATGGACTACAAGGGTTACAACATTGCAGTCCATGAGTTCGGTCATAATGTGGAACAGACAATATCACTCTATGATGTTGATTACTATATGCTTTCAGGCGTTCCCAACACCGCCTTCACTGAAGCAACAGCCTTCCTCTTCCAGGATCGCGACCTGATGCTCCTGGGTATCAATGATGACAATCCGGAGAAGGGAAAGCTGCAGACACTGGATGCTGCCTGGTCACTGATGGAGATTATGGGTGTTAGCATGGTTGAGATGGAGGTCTGGAAGTGGCTCTATGAGAATCCTTCAGCCAGCCCGGCACAGCTTAAGGAGAAGACAATAGCCATAGCCACAGAGATCTGGAACAGATATTTCGCACCGGTGCTTGAAGTGAGTGATTCGCCACTGCTGGCAATCTACTCCCATATGATCAATACCCCTCTTTACCTGCAGAATTATGCCTACGGTCAGATAATTCAGTTTCAGATAGATGAGCATCTGAAGGGGAAGGACTTTTCGGATGAGATTGACCGCATGTACAGCCTGGGGCGCCTTACTCCGCAGCACTGGATGAACCAGGCAGTCGGCGCAAAGATCTCGCCGCAGCCCATTCTCAGGGCACTGGATGAGGCACTGAAATGAAAAGGTCACAGCTGTTTATTGATGCCAGACCGCGGTTAGCCTGACATGCACCTGTCAAATGTATTTTTTTCTTCTTTTTCTTGACTTGTTTGAAAATGTGTGATATCTTTGTGATATCATAATAATATCATAAACAATGAAAGAAGAAAAGAATTTCAAAGCATCGTCGGGATATCTTTTCCTGGTGCTTGCCCTGCTGGCAATTGCCACAACTGTATTTGCCTTTATAAAGGGTGTATTCTGGTTGGGGAGCATACTGATTCTGGTTGACATCCTGCTTCTTGCGGGTCTCATGGTTGTCAACCCTAACGAATCGATGGTCATGGTGCTTTTTGGGGCTTATCGGGGTACGGTAAAGAAGAACGGTTTCTGGTGGAACATACCTTTCTATTCACGTAAAAAAATCTCGTTGCGTGCCCGTAATTTTGACAGTGAGCCCATCAAGGTGAATGACAAGAACGGCAATCCCATCAAGATTGGTCTTGTGCTTGTCTGGAAGGTTGAGGACACCTACAAGGCAGCATTTGATGTTGACAACTATGAACATTTCGTGCTTGTTCAGAGTGATGCTGCATTACGGAAGCTGGCAGGGCTGTATCCGTATGACAACTGGGAGGCTCATGAGGAGGAGATAACGCTTCGCAGCGGAGGTGAGGAGGTCAATGACGAGCTTGAGAAAGAGATCAGTGACAGGCTGAAGATTGCTGGCATACATGTAATTGAGGCCAGGATAAATTATATTGCCTATGCCGAGGAGATAGCCGGGGCAATGTTGCGTCGTCAGCAGGCTACCGCCGTTGTTGCTGCAAGGTTCAAGATTGTTGAGGGGGCTGTTTCGATGGTTGAGATGGCTCTCGAACAGCTTTCTGAGAAGCAGATTATTGAGCTGGATGAAGAGAAGAAGGCCGCGATGGTCAGTAATCTGATGGTGGTGCTGTGCGGCGACAAGGATCCGAATCCGATCATTAACGCCGGAACGCTTCATCAGTAATCATGCAGAAGAAATCGTTCGTCATACGCATTGATCCGAATAAGCTGAGTGCCATTGAGAAATGGGCCTCTGACGAGTTTCGCAGCACCAACGGTCAGATTGAATGGATCCTTGACCAGGCACTGCGCAAGTCCGGCAGGCATCGTGACGACAGGGAAAGATCAAATCAGAAGAAAAATGAAAAGTGAAATGCCGATGATTAAGTATACCTGCCCGAAATGCGGCGGCAGGAAGTACAGGCTAAGTGAGATAAGGGTTGCTCACAACTTCTTTACACAGCTTTTTGACATTCAGGCCAGGAAATACTCTGCCATGATCTGCGAAAAATGCAGCTATACCGAGTTCTATAACGTGCCGGTAAAGAAGATAACCAGTGTATTTGATTTCTTTACCAGCACCTGATTTCAGATGTTTGCCAGATACACGGAGCAGCAGGCGAGAACGCCTGCTGTTTCTGTTCTCAGGCGGCTTGGACCGAGATGGACCGGGATAACATCCTGTTGCATTGCAAGAGAGATCTCCTCATGTGTAAAATCGCCCTCAGGACCGATCAGTATTGTTACCTCTTCACCCGGGTTGAAGGCAGAATTTATAAACACACGTTCAATCCCCGGCTCACAACAGGCAATAAGTCTCTTCCCCGGCTGGCTGGCATTAATAAGCTCGGTGAAGGAGACAGGATCATTCAGCCGGGGCAGGTAGCTTTTTACCGATTGTTTCATTGCTGATAGAATAAGTCCTTCCAATCTTTCGCGTCTTATTCTCTTCTTTTCCGTGCGGCTGCAGATCAGTGGTGTGATCTCATCAATTCCTGTCTCCACGGCTTTTTCTATTAACCATTCAAAACGGTCATCGTTCTTCACGGGAGAGACTGCCAAATGGAGCCTGTATCGTCTGTGTCCGGTATGTGTCACTGATCTTATTGCTGCGACCATGGAGAGCGGATTGTCATCTGTTATCACTCCCTCATAGATATTTCCCAGGCCGTCCGTGAAGCTCAGGGTATCACCTTTCCTCATGCGCAGGACCCTCAGACAGTGACCTGACTCTTCCCGGCTGAAGAGAGCGGTGTTGCCATCTATGTTTCCAGAATAAAAAATCTGCATTTATGCTCTTCTTTGTACAAATTTATTGATTTTAGCGGTGGAAAAGAGAATAGACGGAAAAATGAGGATAGGAGTGATGTCTGATACTCACGGATGGATTGATCCGGCAGTCTATGAGCATTTTGCTGTTGTGGATGAGATATGGCATGCGGGAGATGCCGGTAGTGCAGATGTAATAGCCGAGCTGGAGTCTTTCAGGCCGCTGCGTGCGGTGTGGGGTAATATTGACGGGTTTGAAGTCAGGAAAGCTACCAGCGAATATCTTTTCTTCACTGCAGGTGAAAAAAAAGTCCTGCTGATTCACATAGGAGGATATCCGGGCCGGTATGCCCCGCGTGCCCTTGATCTGATAAGGTGTTTAAAACCCGACATATTTGTTTGCGGACACTCACATATCCTGAAAGTTGTCTATGATAAGGTTCATGGTATGCTCTGCATAAATCCGGGTGCCGCAGGCCGTACAGGCATACATAAAGTTATGACTCTGCTGCGGTTCAGCATTGAGGGTGAAGATATAAGGGATATGGAGGTTATTGAATTCGGAAGCAAAGGACAGAGACCGGATTTCGGGCAATGATCAATATTCATTGTAGCCGGTTACGCCTCTCTCCATCCTCCTGATGAAGCTCCTGAGTCGGTCCTGCAGACCAAGCATGTACTCGTAGTCGTCCCTCGAGGCTGCTTTGGGATCTCTCCTGTCACGGTCTTTTGTTTTACTGATTACCTCATTGTAGGTAAGATTTGACGAATAGCTCATCAGTATTCCCCGGAAATAGGAGAACCAATACCATGAGTTGTCATTTACCTTGAGGTAGATATCCAGCAGATCACCTGATCTTCTGCGCTGGAGTTCAACCCAGCCGTCAACATAGACGTTCATTGGCTGATTCCCAATGAACCCGATCCCGATCTTTCCCTTTGAGACAAAGGACATGGTGCCAGGATTCCATTCAAGCCTCACCTCATTGAGGAGGAGCTGGGCCGAGTATTCCTTCGGCAGTGAACGGGCGACGCCAAAAAGCTGCAGTTCTTCGGTCAGTGTTCTTGCCGCTTCGGCGCCGAGGAGATCATTCATTGCCTTAAGGTTGAACTCGGATGAGAGATTGACTGCTCTGAGTGTGGGATTGCTCTTTATGTCCTCAGCCATTAACCGGAGGGCCTCAGAGTTAAAATGAAATGAGAAGCCCATGATTGTCTGCAGCTCCAGTTTTGATGAGTCAGTTTTATGCACAATATTTCCGGCACTGTTCAGCGTGAGCATACCGAAATCAGTACCGAAATTGATCTTGCCCTCGCTGAGGAGAAGGCACATGTTGCGGTCAAAGGAGATCATGTTGCCGTGGCTTCTCAGATCAGCCAGCTTCTCCATTGCGGCTATCCGGTACCTGCCGGAACCCCTGTCATAGAAAAGATAGCCCTCAGCATTAAGCATCGGATTATCGCTCCATGATTTCCTCTCCGACAGGAAGGTGCCATAAACGCCTGCTGAATCAAGGGTGACGAAGGTGCCTGAGAACAGCAGGTTGTCATTATGGTCACGGGGCTTATCAGTAATGGGTATCATAACGTTATCCGGATCAATCAGGGCATTGAACTTAACCGGGGCACTGTTTATATTGCCACAGTCGGTGACAATACCTGCTGCCCCGGTAAAGCGGAGGTGCTCCGTGGCAGACCGAAGTGACACGTCACCGGCAAAGGTGAAGGCAGGGCTGAGTTTGAACTGTGCGCCGACAGGTATATTCCCTGTTGCCTTTGTTGCCAATGTATCTACCCTTATCTCCCTGAATTCTATAGGCTGAATGCTGCCATCCTCACTTATGTAATCATACTTTCCTGATCCGTAATAATTTGCGCTGCTTTCTATATTCAGCTTCGCAGAGTGAATGAGATGCCGGTTATTAATGGCCACAACAGCGCTGTCTGTCTGCCTGATCCTCGCTCCCCTGTCAATATATAGTACACCTCCTCCCGGCTGTATAAGGGCATCGGCAACAGGTATGTAATTGATTTCTTTTGCCATCAGATATTCATCCTGGAGGAAGTATGATGCAGAACCTGACTGGAACTTGATTGTATCCTTCATGTTGTTGGTAGACAGGAAGGTGGGTTTTTCCTCCATGCCGGGAGGTATCTTCAGGAGCTCCCCGGGTGACATGACCTTCACTGACTCCCGCCCTTTCTGCGTCATGTTCATTACCTTCCTGTTCATATCATACTCAAAGTTGGTCATCCTGGAGATGTACTCAACCTCAGGCAATACAACAAATGAAGAATCAGTGTTAAGGCTGAAGATGGCCTTTTGCCTGGCGAAGTCCACATGCGTCCGGGCATTGCTTGCAACGAACCCGTAACCGCTGCCCCTGAGAGCCCTTAGATAGTAGTCCGAAGTGTCAGCATCAAATGCCATCGGGTGGAAACTGAATGTTTCTGACGTGATGCGTGCATCAGCTGTATTGACCTCACCTTCGCCTTTCATTTTGTCCGGCGAAAGGACGAGGGTCCCCTGCATGGTGGTACCATTGCCGAACATGTTGAACTCCTTCCCTTCACTGTTAACTGCATACAATTCGTCTTTGTCGGTAAGCCATTGCAGGTCAACATCTTCGGATTTGATTACAGGAAATCTGCCTAGTGTGTCAGGCTTCAGATTAAAGGTTTTGGCCCTGGCATACATGAATTCCGGGAAGAAACGGAAGGTATCAGCTACGGCAGTAGCGGTCAAATGTTCTATCCTTCCGCTTCCGATAAGGCCCGAATTGCTCATGCTCAGGTGGTTGTACAGCCTTCCTCTGCCGTTGTATATTGGGATGCCCTCCGGTGGAATTGTCATGGTAAATCCTAGTGAAGTGTCCGGCTGGATGGTGAGAGTCTGGCGCATAGGTTCGATTATACCGCCACCGACAAACTCGCCGGAAAGTGCAAGATCTTCGTTGGTATAATGATCTATATTCGTATATGTGAATGGATCAAGCCGGAAATAGAATTTCTCCTTCTCGTACATCCCGTCGAGATCGGTTATCTCATCGTAATGAATGAACAGATCAGAGGTCGAGTTGATTATCGGGTATTGTTTCAGGCTCCTGATTCCCGACTTATTCCTCGGGTCATCAATGAGAAGGTTGGCAGAGCCGAGCTCGAGCATATTATCTATTTTTCTTATAATGGGTCTGCCATAACCGTCTTTTTCGCCTGTTTCAATGGCAATCTTTATTGAATCTATCTTTTCCAGCCTTATGTAAAACGTGTCATAATTGAATGAAAACTTTTTGCCATAGATGGTGAAGAGGCCGGCGTTAACGATTCCGTCGAACTGCATTGATCTGTTTTCTCCCAGGGTCAGGTGGCTCCCGTAGGGTCTTATGGCAACCTGCTGCGAGTCGCTCAGCGAGACTCCCCTGACTCCCCAAAGATCCAGGGAGTAGTCGTTCAGGTTCAGAACGGCATTTTCCTGTTCGTCTCTTGTCTCGCTGTAGATTGTTATTGCATCATAATCCTTCTTCTTAGCGAAGGATGCAATGTAGTCGTCTATTTTAGGCTTGATGGCAACCTCATTGAAGTTCCGGTCATAAAAGATAAATCCGTTGTTTGCCATTTCAATAAACATGGCAGTTGCCTGTTCTACCGGCATGCGGGCCCATTTCGCAAATCCCTCCACCGGGAAAACGTCATAGCCGTAGACTTTTGCGTAGTCTCTGATCCGGTAGAGGGGATGAACATCATCCATGCGCATCAGCCTGAAGAAGTTGGCTTCATTGTAAAAAGAGACTGATTCGAATTTTGCAGCTCCGATTGATGATCCCCTGGTCCTTGACATGGTAATGGTGGGCTCATCCATGTCCCATGAGAGATGCTCAAAGTAGAGGTCCATGTTGTGGTATGAGTCAAAATAGGGGCTGCGTGACAGCGGGCTGGTGGTGCGGAACATGCTCACTTCCCTGCTGTCTGTGTTATAAGAGAATCCCAGGTTGGAGTGGTAAATGGAATCATTCCCAAGATATAGTGTGGGCGATGACTCATAGCTGGTGATTGAAGCCTGTGAGAGGATAAAGTTCCTGGAGATGATTTTTATTGCGAGGGTATCCTCGCGGTAGAGCTTAACGCTGGCCGGAAGCCAGTTGGAGCCTGTACCTCTGACGATTGCTCCCTCCAGGGCAAGCCCTCCCTCATAGTCTACATCCTTGTAGATATCCTCAATGAAAAACCGTGTTTCATAAGTCTCAAAGCGTGGCATTGTAGCCTTGTCAGGGGAAACGATCTCCACTGCCCGGTCAAACAGCCTTCCAGGCACCGGTTCCCTGAAATAGGTCGGGTGGGTCAGAAGAGCGGAGTCACAGGTAAATTCACTTTTGGTGACATCGATGACAAAATCAGAGATCTTTGCATAGACTGCTGACGGCTCATAACCTGCTTTCTCCCAGGTTACTGTGCCTTCTTTGCACCAGAGCTGGAATATGTCAGGGTAATATGTTCCGGTGAAATTCAGGATGGTGGTACTGTCTTTGCCCAGGAAGCCAGTCAATGTAACAGCCTCTATGTTAATTTTCAAAACCGTGTCTCTGGCAAATTCAACCTTACCGTCCCTGGTTTTCCATCGCACTGTTCCCGCCCTGTAAATAGTATTGTCAACCAGCATCAGCCCTGTTACCTCAATAAATTTTTCCACGGATGCGTTTGTAAAGCGCGGATCAAATGCCATTTCGCTCAGACCTGTTAGCCAGGCATCAATCTCTTCCTGGTCCTGTTCTGTCTCTATGAAGTCTGTGAGTGTTCTCACGTAGAATATAAACCCGGGTATCTGGCTGATCCTTCTGCCCCTGAGCTGGCTGGCTACGTTTATTATCCTGTCTTTTACCTGTCTTGAGAAGATGGTGCTGTCATATATTGATGCAAAAAGATCAATCTCAGCCATTTCCGGCTTGCTCACCAGTGTTCCAAGGTAAGCACGGAGTTCCGTTGTGAACTGCGCTGTATCTCCCGAGAACTGCGTCTGTGTCTGTGCCAAAAGCCCTGTATTGAGGGCCATGGCGGCCAGCAGGGTGAGGATGATCTTCTTCATTGTCGCTTCAGAGCGCTTTGACAATATTGCAGAACTCCTCCTTGACGAGGGAAGCTCCTCCTATAAGTCCGCCATCAACGTCCGGATTGGCAAACAGCTCAGCCGCATTTGATGCCTTGCAGCTTCCGCCATACAGTATTGTTGTCTCTTCAGCGGCGGCCTTTCCGTACCTTTTCTCCACCAGATCACGTATGAACCGGTGCATTTCCTGTGCCTGTGCAGGGGAGGCAGTCACACCGGTACCAATGGCCCAGACAGGCTCATAGGCGATGATACATTTTTTAAATTCCCCTTCTGCAAGCATGAAGAGGCCTTTTTCCAGCTGGCGCCCTACCACTTCAAAATGAATGCCTGACTCTCGTTCAGCAAGTACTTCTCCGCAACAGAAGATGACTCTCAGGCCGTTATGAAGGGCTTCAGTGGTTTTTGCTGCCAGCAGTTCATCACTCTCTCCGTAGTAGCTCCGTCTTTCCGAATGGCCAATGATGACGTTGGCTGCTCCGGTGCTCTTTATCATTGCTGCCGACACCTCCCCCGTGTAAGCCCCTGATCTGTGATCATTGCAGTTCTGGGCCCCTGCCGACAACCCTGGAGCATCCAACAGCTTGCTGACCATGCTCAGGTGAATGAACGGAGTGCAAAGGATAACCTCCTTAGCATTCAGAGGGGTGGTGCTGAAGTGTTGATTTATCTCTGTTGCCAGGGCTATTCCCTCATTTAATTCCAGGTTCATTTTCCAGTTACCGGCAACTATTTTCTTTCTCATATTTCTGTTATATTAAAGTTGTTTATTGTTATGTTTATCTGTTGTTTTCTTCCATAGGGGAAAGGCCAGGGCCATTGCAAGCAGTACGGCGAGCACTGTTCCGGCAACAACAAGCCTGTTGCCTTCCATTTCCTGTGTAGTGAGAGCCAGTGCATTTATGTCACCATTGAACTCCTCCGGATCAGGAAGGTTGTGGTATGACCATTTAGCAGCGATGGTTCCATTATGGAGCAGTATGAAGCCCGGATCTGATCGTATCACTGTCTTAAGTGTTATCTCATCGGCAAAGAGGGCATTGTAACCTGTGAGCAGTGATCCTGCCTCAGATGGAGTTGTGGCGGTAATAATATAGAAATCAATGCCTCTCTTCATCAGTTCCATACCTAGGTTATAGCCTTTCATCAGTCCGTCCCTGTCTGACTTATCAAGCTTCCGGGCAATCATCAGCACTATGTCTCCATCAGATCTCACTATGTGGTCAGTCATGTCAACGCCATCGGCCGTTATGAGGGTGAAGTCGTGTATGGGAGGCACATAGCCCCTGGAAATCAATACTGATTTCTGATCAATGAACTTCCAGGTAGTATCATTGGCAGGGTAATCATTAAGGGTAAACTCCTGTTGCACTCCATTCTTTTCATAGATGAACCTGATGTCATATTTGTCCGGCTCCGCATCCGGAGGCGGAGTCATTGCTGCCTCAATATTGGTGCCCACCTTGTAAGGCCTGAAATCAATCATTGGAAGGTACGCGAGGTTCATCCTCATGAAGAGAAGAAAGAGGAATACAAATGCTATTGTAAAGTTCAGCCCGGCTTTTACTGACATGACACCGGTCTCGTCATTCCGGCGTAAAAAGACGAAGACCACTAGTAATGTAATTATCACATTCTTAAAGAAGGTCTGCCAGTTGGTCATTATGATGGCGTCGCCGAAGCAGCCGCAGTCAGAAACCGGATTCCACAATGCAAGGATCAATGTGAGCGGTGTGAAGAGAGCCATAAAGATTGCAGCCATCCAGGATGCCTGTTTCACCAGGGCACCTGTCACAAGCATCATGCCGGCAACAAACTCGACAAGACACAGCAGGAGCGAAAGGGGTAGTGCCAGGTCATCAAGGAAGCCCATCCTGAAAGCTGCGAGATAATCGCCCAGCTTGAAGGCGGTGCCCATCGGGTCAATCCCTTTAACAAACCCGGAAAATACAAACAGTGCCCCTGTAACTATTCTTGCTATCTGGATCAGACTTTTCATCTGAGAATATTTTTTTCTTTAAGCTTATTCATGATCATATTGAATATTTCATCAGGCGGTGGCATGAGGTCATTTTCACCGCGGCAGCTTATTACCTGCAGGCTATCATCTTCGGATGCCACGGCTGCATAGATGTCCCTTACCCGTCTCTGGAATTCGAGGCTGCTTTCATGTATATCACTGCTTCCCATAAGATATGTTCTGTCATTTCCAAGCCGCCTGTTTTTAAGTTTTTCTTCAGTAAACCTGAAGGGGACGTCAAGAAAGATATTGATATCCGGTTTTGGGATACCAAAATGATTGAATTCAAGATTCAATATCCACTCCCTGAGTCTCCCCGCCTCAGTTTCAGTGGGCATTTTGGCACACTGATAGGCTATGTTGGAATAAGTATAACGGTCAAGAACAACAAAGTATTTCTCTTCAAGCCATGTTTCTATCATTATGGCGGCATCTTTCCTGTCGCCTGCGTAAAGCATTGCCACCAGGTAAGGATCAACGGTGTCTATATTCCCGAACTCTCCGCGCAGGAAACGGGCTATCAGTTCGCCGAAGTAAGGAGCATCAGTGCGTGGGAAATGGATATATCTGCACTGCAGGTTTCTCTCTGCAAACCACTCCTTGAGAAGGGAGATCTGGGTTGATTTACCTGCTCCATCCAGTCCTTCTATTACGATTAGTTTCATTGCTGCCTGTTTATTATTGTCAGCATGCTCCGCCGGAACCTGCAAATAATTGCACTGATCCGGCATTTGCAGCCTGGCCGGAAGCAAATATACTTATTTTGGCAGCAATGGAAAGCGTATAATCTGGCCCTGAACCCGGCCAATGATTATCTTTATGCAAATTTTATTAAATGCATATGAACATCAATGCAGGGGGGAGGTTGATAGATCTCTCGAGGCCAAAGGTTATGGGCATCATCAACATCACGGATGATTCCTTTTATGCCGGGAGCAGACATACTGGTGACAGGGATGTGGTTATGGCTGCATCACAGATGCTGGAGGATGGCGCGGACATACTGGATGTAGGAGGATGTTCAACCCGTCCGGGGTCCGTGGAAGTGCCGGAGTCGCTTGAGAGGGAGCGGGTCTGTCGGGCAACAGAACTGATAATAAATCATTTTTCTGATGCTGTGGTTTCAGTAGACACATACAGGGCTTCAGTGGCTGAGGCTGCCGTGGTAAATTCGGGGGCATCAATCATCAATGATATATCCGGAGGCGGGATGGATGCAGGAATGTTTCCTCTTGTTATCAGGCTCAATGTGCCGTACATAATGATGCATATGCAGGGAACTCCGGGCACAATGCAGATTGATCCCAGGTATGACGATGTGGTGGCGGATATCCTGACCTGGTTCGGGAAGAGGCTTTCACCCCTGAAAGAGGGAGGAGTGAAGGACATTATCCTTGACCCTGGCTTTGGATTCGGAAAGACTGTTGACCACAATTATGAGATGCTGAGAAGATTTTCAGAGTTTAAGATTGCGGGACTTCCTCTTCTTGCAGGACTCTCCCGCAAATCAATGATCTGGAAAACGCTTGGATTAACACCGGATGAAGCGCTCAATGGCACCGCAGCTCTCAATATGGCAGCCCTGATAAACGGGGCATCAATACTGAGAGTGCATGATGTCCGCGAGGCGAGAGAGGTAGTTACTCTTTTCGAAAAGATTTATCCTGCCGGTCCCCTATTTGATCATTATTCTTAAATTTGTCGGGCACTGCACGCACGGATATGTTTGAATTCACAATCCTTGATATCATTGATATTTTCCTGGTAGCCATTATCTTTTACCAGTTGTATCGGCTTATCAGGGGAACAGCTGCATTCAGCATCTTCCTGGGCATCTTTTTTGTCTACCTCTTCTGGCTTGTGGTCAAGGCTTTGAATATGGAGCTGATAAGCGCCATAATCGGACAGGTGATAGGAGTGGGAGTGATTGCGCTTATTATTGTGTTTCAACAGGAGATACGAAGGTTTCTTCTGGCCATTGGCAACAGGTACATCAGCCGAAACAGGTTCTCATTTGACAGGTATTTCCCTTCAGGAGGTGTAGACCAGTCTACAAGCCAGATAGTTGAGGAGGTTGTCCATGCAGTGGAGTCTATGGCACAGTCGCGTACCGGCGCCCTCATAGCCATTGGCAGGACTAGCCTGCTGGATATCTACTCTGATGGTGGTGAACTGCTCAATGCGCTGGTAACCGATGAGCTGCTAAAGACAATCTTTTATAAAGGATCGCCCCTGCATGACGGGGCCGTACTGATACAGAACGGAAAGATCTTTGCCGCCCGGTGCCCCCTTCCGTCGACGGACCAGACAGGTCTGCCGGCACGTTTCGGTATGCGCCACCGGGCAGGGATAGGGCTTACCGAACAGACAGATGCTGTTGTCATCATTGTGTCAGAGGAGAGGGGGCGGATATCAGTTGCTGATGCAGGTAAGATACAGGAAGATGTTACTCCCAACGAACTGCGCCAGCTGCTGCTGACACTCCGGCTATAAGCACTTTGTGACGGGAAAGGATGACTGCCGGCCCGGATAGCTAATCATACCGCAGCCTCAGATCAAGGATATTATCATAGACATACCAGCATGGCTCTTCGCAGGTGGTTTCGTCATAACGCACTTTCGGACAGGCACCGGCTGTGGTAACGTAGTTTTTTCCGTCATACCTGACTTCCAGGGTGGCCGAATAATCCTTGTAGAGGATTGCATCATAGTAGATTGTCGCATTGGGATCAATGATACTATACCTTTCGATTACTATCCCGTCACTGACCGGGCCCTCATAAAGTGTGACCACCGGGTTCTCAGAAATGCGTTCCGGGTTCCGGATACTGATTTTGAGTCTCACGGCATAGTCCTCCGAGGTATAGCATTGACTGCAATTGGTAAGGTATCCCTCTTCACAGGAGAATAGCAGCAATAACAGGATAGAAAGTATTAGGCTAGTTCTGCTCATAGCTGTAGAGTCTTACCTTTTTTATTGAGTAATTGTCAGCCGGGCGGGTGAAGGTAAATGTAGCCCTCAGAGTCATCCATAATGGTCCGGCTCTGTGAAATGGCATTCTGAGATATGAGACACCAGCATTCACTCCCAGGTTGCGTATGCTTATCCCGATATCTGCAGAGGGGCTGAGAAGAAGGCTGTTGTCAGGCCGCTCTTCTGTTCCTTCATAGAGGGAGTGGAACCTGTAACCCACTGAAAGCGCTGCGGAAGATTTGATTTTGACCCTGCTGTACGGGGAACTTAGCTGGAACTCCCTGTAGAGGCCGGTATAGATTACTGTAGATTTTACCCTGTACTGGTAATAGGTGTCATTATCTTCAACAAGCAATCGCTGATTGACGGGATTGGCCCAGGCCCCCATGGTTATTCCTGTATGAATGCCCGGACTCGCGACAGAGACGCCCCCCCCCGGCCATGCTGTAGATGGATGTGATCATTGTGCCGGCTGAGAAGGAAAGCTCATTGAATGCAAATGTTCTTTTCCCTTCAATCCCGTGGTCAAGCATCATCCTGAGTATTCCGCTGCGACCGTAAGTATTGGCAAGGGTCACCGGATCGGCATTGGTGGCATCTGCTCTGTTCCAGCGGTTCCCCCTTTCAAGCAGATATCTTACAGATGCTTCCTGAGATGCAATGACTGCGCACCCCAGGGCATCTAACCCCTGATTGTCGACGCTGTAAAGACTGGCTCCGGCATTTATCAGTATGCTCATCATCAGGGTATCTCCCTTTTGTGATGCCGCCATCAGCGGTGTGTATCCCTTACGATCTGCAGCATTAGGGTCAGCTCCGGACTGCAAAAGGAGGTCCGCAATTTCGTGATAGCCAAAACAAACGCCTGCCATAAGCGGTGTGTTGCCTTCACTGTCATGCAGTTCCGTTGGAGAATCATAATAAAGCAGCATGTCTGCCATAAGAAAATTACCTATTGCTGCAGCATGGTGAAGAGGGGTTGAGTTGAACCTGTCACCATCTTCCATATTTGCACCGTAACGAATCAGTTTTTCTGCTATGTCTGGTGTGTTCGCCCTCACGGCGTTAACCAGCGGGGTGTTCCCGAACATATCGTGGCTGTCTGGATCGGCTCCCAGTAACAACAGTATCTCCACTGCCTCCCATTTACCCGAATTGACTGCATGATGCAGCGGCCTGGCAGTCTCCCCCACAAACGTGTTGACATCAGCTCCCCTTACAAAAAACCTGATGATCTCATTGCATGCTCCCAAGGATGAGGCGATCTGAAGATTGAAGTTGTTTGCCTCTTCATGGAAATGAATGTAATCAGAGGTGTCAACAAAGACGGAGTAGGAGTTGTACACCTCCAGTATTTCCTTTATTCTGTTTGTGATTGAATCAATTGCCAGCGAGTCGGTTTGCGCCCTGAGGTTAACCCCTGGGATAATTAGTATTACCAGAACAATTAATTTTCTTACTGCAGATATCATGCATACAAATTTAATTTCTGTTTAGCAGCTTGCCTATTTTGTTGATATTTTTTTTTGCCGGTTGACAAAAATGATGCTGAAATTGGGTTTGAGAGGCATAATATCCTATTTTTACCGCCGTTTTCAGTGTTGAAGTACCTTATGAACCTTTCTCCGAAATCAATGCGAAATCTGGTTATCATACTGCTGATTCTTCTTCTTTTTGTGCCAGAGGTGGGAACAGAACAGTATGCTGTTATTGGTCGAAATACAATTCCTGCCCGGCTGCGCATAGACAACTCCCTGAGTGAAAATGAGGCCTTTAACAGCGCAGAAAAGGGGGTAGACTGGTTTATGAAACATTGGGACATCAAGGGTGCATCCGTGGCTGTGGCCAGGGATGGCAAGCTGCTTTACGCCCGTGGGTTTGGCTACGCTTCCCTTCCTGACTCACTGCCTGTGGAGCCTTATCACCGTTTCCGCGTTGCAAGTGTCTCCAAACTGGTCACTGCTGTTGCTGTGATGAAACTGCAGGAAGAGGGACTGCTCTCCATAAATGACAAGGTATTCGGCCCAGGCGCCATACTGGATGATACACTTTTTGCGCATCCCAAAGACCGGCGTGTGTTTGACATAACAGTTGGTCACCTGCTGGCACATGAAGGTGGATGGTCACAACGTTACGGAGACCAGATGTTCATGCCCGAGGTGGTTGCTCGTACCCTCGAAGTTTCACTGCCTGTTGATCTTAAGACAATAATCCGTTTTGCACTGAGCAAAAACCTGCACTTCACTCCCGGCACAGGTCAGTCATACAGCAATCTGGGGTACAGTATCCTTGGATTGGTGGTGGAGAAGGCTTCGGGTATGGATTATGAGACCTATTGCAGAATCAAAATTCTTGAGCCGCTGGGTATATATGACATGGCTCTGGGCAACAACCTGCCAGAGGATGCACTTCCTCTTGAGGTATCTTATTATGAGGTTGATAATGCACCCCTTAAACCTTCAGTCTACGGTACCGGGGAGATGGTTCCGGCGAGCAGGGGAGGAAATGATATAGAGACCCTTGGTGCAGCAGGAGGATGGGTGGCTACCGCCCCCGATCTCATGAGACTGCTAATGGCTGTTGACGGATTTGACTATCCGAAAGATATCCTTGCGCCTGAGAGCATTGAGTTCATGACAGATGTATACAACGGGTATGCTCCGGTAGGATGGAGGGCTACACTACCGAACGGCACCTGGTGGCGCACCGGGTCTTTCTCCGGCACAACAGCCATGATGAAGAGATTGCCTGACGGCACCGCATGGGTTGTACTGATGAACAGCAGTGCATGGAACGGTCCTGAACTGTCATCAGACATTGATCAGATGATGAGCAAATTCCTGCACAGGGTGAATAACTGGCCGGAGACGGACCTGTTCGCCTATTCGGCACCCGTGGCTATCGGATTCTGAACTTAACCTGGTAAAATCTGGATAAAAGAGCGCTCAGGTGTGTTTTACAGTTAATGTAAATATTGTGAGGGAAGAGCTCGAGGAGCGCTACGGCAGCGAGTTAATTGATCATGACAGTTACCGGCCGAGTTACTATTACCATGCATACAGTCTTCCCTTAATGCCAGTTGTTTGTTCCGACCGTAGTGCCGGCATCAGGCTGTTCAGGTGGGGGCTTGTACCCTCATGGGCGGCGGATGAACAGGAGGCTAAAGAGATAATGCTCAAGACTTTCAACGCCCGCTCGGAGACAATCTCTTCCAAACCGGCCTTCAGGGAATCATTCGCCTCCCGGCGATGCCTGGTGCCTGTAAGAGGTTTCTTCGAGTGGCAACACCTGGGAGGGCGCAAGATCCCATGGTATGTCACCCTCAGGGATGAAGACATCTTCTCGCTGGCAGGGATATGGGATTCATGGGTCATGCAGGGAGGGATTGTGCTGAATACCTTCTCAGTGGTCACCACCCGGGCCAATGAACTGATGGAAGAGATACACAACACAAAGAAGCGGATGCCGGTGATCATTCCTGCCGGGGCTGATGAAGCATGGCTCAGTGAAGGCGCCAATGCCAATGACCTCTCATTGCTCATGGAACCGGCAGGTTCGGATATGCTGGCAGCCCATACAGTCAGTCCGCTGATAACCAACATACGTGCTGACCGCAACCGGCCGGAGCTCATAATGCCCTATGCCTACCCGGTACAGGGGACTCTGTTCTAGGACCGTCAGTTCTGTGATACAAATACAAATGTGAGAAATCCCCCCTGTTTTTCCGGGGCACTCTGATCTCTGTTGAAGCGGGTCTTGAAGGCATGTTCCACTGCCGTTTCAATGAGGCACTGATCCTTTGTGGATGATAGCCTGGAGGCGGGGTCTGCCTTAATTACTGTTCCGTTACGGTCAACCACAATGGCAAGAGTGATCTGGCCTGCTCCCTCACATTTATAGATCGGTATTGGAAGGTATATATGATGCCGCCCGGCAAGATCATAGAAGATACGGGTTGGCCCCCTGAAGGTACCCTGCTCTTCCGGCTTCTCGTTCTTTTCAGTCACCTGTGGCGTTAACTCTTCCTCCGGTATTGGTATCTCCTCTGCTCCCTCTTCTTCCGCCATCTTCCTGTCATCAATGAAGTTCTTTTCATTCAACAGGCCACTCTTTATCATCTCCTCCTTGACCATGTTCTCGTACTCTTCAGGGTCAATATCCAAAGGCTTGTCGGCGATGTTCTTGATGATGTTCACCAGTTCGTCAGCAGAGGCTCCCGCAAACAGATCACTTCTGGCAAGTTCAACGGCTTTCTCCAAATCCGGATCAGCAGGCTCCTCATCAAATGAGAGAATGATCTCAGCTGCGATCTCACGCTTCAGGGCTGATATCTTCACAGACACAAAGATCACAGCCACAGTCAGATGTATTATGATTGTGGCCATGATGGCTGTAAATGTGATCTCAAACCTGTTCATCAGGATACGAAATTAAGAATAAATGTTGCTCTGACATCCTTATACGTCAGAATTGTGCTGTCAGTTTCAGGTTGAGGCTTCTTCTGGTGAGATAGTTGGGCACGGCATATTCTCTGCTCTCTCCCTGGCTGTTTCTGACGGTGCGGATCCAGGTGTATGAAATGGTGTTTCGCATATCAGCCAGATTGAAAATCTCAATGCCGGCGATCAGTTCTTTCATGAACGGCACTTTTGTTTTAGCAGAGCTTCCAATCATTACCTTTGAGAATCCGATATCTATTCGCCTGTAGGGAGGCATCCTGAACCAGATATCCCATTGTTCCATCCCCGGTGGCGAGGTCGGCAGGCCCGTGCCGAAAGCAATATTTATATGGGCCCGGAAATCGGGATGATCAGGCAGGTAATCCTGGAAGAAGATGCTGAAGTGCACCCTCTGATCAAAGGGAGCGGGATACCAATCCGTTGAGAGTGAGGGAATCATCATCTCCGATTTCATGAATGAGAGGCTGAACCATGACTCTACTCCGGGGACGAATTCACCGTTGACCCTGAGGTCAACTCCGGCTGAATAACCTCTGGCAATATTGCCGCCGTAATAGACCAGCCTTACATTGTCTATCAGGTAAGGCACCTGTCGGCTGAACTTCTTTCCCCATGCTTCGGCTGTGAACCTGAAAGGTCTCTCCCAGGCAATGAAATCGTACCGGGTACCGGCCGTTAGGTGCCATGATCGCTGTGCCCTGAGTTGCTGCCCGTCAGGATCGGTGCCTGTCAGCAGTTCACGTCCTGCGGGGGGCTGATGATAGGCGCCGGCCGCAAGATATAGTGAAAGCCGCTCTGAGAGAGCAGTCCTCAGAGATACGCGCGGTGAGACAAGAAGCTCGGAACCATATGTATCATATGATGCTCTTAAGCCGGCATTGAGGTCGCTTTTCCTTCCTGCAATCAGGAAACCGGTCCGGCTGATGAACCATCCCTCAGCTGTCAGGCTCCCGGTGGTGACGGCAAGGTCAGTAACTGTTGTCAGAGCCAGCCCCTCACCCGTGCCTCCAAGGGTGAACCCTGCAGAGTCAACCCGCAGCCATTCGTTCCTGTTGGAATCGTAGTTCCGGTATCTGGCCGTGACACCCCATTCCAGGCCATTACTGCCTGCCAGGGCGTTGCCCCTGTATGACAGTGCCGTTACACTGCTCCTGTATGAGTTTCGGGCGTGTGACAGCCAGCTGCCTATCCCTGCATTAAGGGTTGTGTCCGGCCTGTTCTCCATTCCTTCATTCTTGTCAAGAGCCATCAGACTGTAAGCGCCCCTTATGTCATAGTTCTCGTATTCACCGGCAATCCATGACGAGAGGATGAACTTTGAGGCATGCCTGTCACTGTGTTTGATATCCAGGGTCAGGGCACCGCCTCCGGTGTGGTACCTGTCCCTTTCACCTCCCTCAAAATAGGCATACAGACGATAGGCATTTTCAAATGTGCCGAAGGTGGTAGTCCGGCTCCTGGGAACGAAAGTGTATATGTTTGATGAACCCCAAAGCGAGAGTGTCAGCCTGGTCCGGCTGTCAGGCTCAAAACCACCTAAGGCCTGCAAATCAGCAAAATGAGGACTGTAGGCGCCTCTGTCATCAAGACTTCCCAGCAGGATGGCATTGGAACGATATCGTGCCCCGGCAATGAACCATAAACGATCATCATTGCTTCTTACTCCGGCATGAGCCGACGATGTAAGAAGGCTGAGAGAAACCGATCCCTCCCTTTTCTCAGGTTCACGGTAGGTGATGTCAAGTACCGATGACATACGGTCACCGTAAGCAGCACTGAACCCTCCGGGTGAAAAGTTCACTGAACTGGTAAGGTCCGGATTGATCCTGCTCAGCCCCTCCTGCTGGCCTGTCCTGATAAGATAAAGCCGGTAGACCTCTACATCATTGATATAGACAAGGTTCTCATCATAGCTTCCGCCCCTGACCGAGTATCCTGAGCTGAGTTCACTGAATGAAGAGACACCGGGAAGAGTGACAATTGCAGATTCCACTCCCCCTGCTATGGATGGGATGACGGCGCCGGCCACTACAGGTATGTTAATCACTGTGATATTATCCTGCCGGGTGGCTGTAACACGCACATCATCCATCACAATAACCTGGTTAAGGAGCTTGACTGTGACATGATTGTCAGGCTGATTCGGGCCGAGTGCAATGGTCAGTTTTCTGTACCCGATGCAGGTGAAAACAACCATGACACTGTCATTGCCGTCATAGTCAAAGGTCAGGCTGAAGGTTCCATTCTCTGAGGTTACGGTTCCTATGTTCAATGCCGGCAGATAGACGGTAGCAGCAGGGATGGCAACTCCGGCAGTGTCAGTCACAGTTCCTGAGACTATCCTCTCCTGCCCCGTCAGGCGGATGTTGGGGAACATATAAAGAAAAATAAAAACCGGAAGGAGTATTTTCCATGATGACCGTGCCATCAGTCACTCTTTTTTTTCTTGCGCTTCTTTGCCTTTTTTACCCTGGTGGTTTTGGATGGCTCATTCTTCAGCATCCCATCCTTTACACCCTTGACAAATTTCTGCCAGGCAAAGGGATTGAGCAGGTTATTGGCAGGCAACTGTCCCCTGGTATAGAGGTCGTTTGACATCTGTTGCATGGTAAAACGGTAAGCCTCGCCGGGGGTGGGAGACAAGTCACTCCATATCTGTTGCTGTACCATGGCAAGATTGTATTCCATGTTCTCCATCAAAGGATCCACGGGTTTGTTCTCAAGCACTGCCCTCTTGAATTCCGAATAGGTCTTCCATGGCAAAACAAGTACTTCACCTATCTGGATAGTGTCAGTAACCATTATAACATCAGTTGTATAGTGGTCACCCAAGGCATTGACAGGTATTGTCAGCAGGGTTGATTTGAAGCCTATGGCGCTGAAGAAAACGGTATCACCCGGAGTGCTTATTATGGAAAAGATCCCACGGTGGTCACTTGCTGCCCCACGGCGCAGATGCTTTGAATATATACTGACATCCGGAACAATATACCCATTTTCGTTAGCAGTTAGTCCGTCAATCTGGATATACCTTTTTCCGCCACTCTGAGCGTTCACTGACAGGAACGCAAAGAGCAGCATGACACAAATCACCAAAAACTTCTTCAACGACAGATAATTTTGTGACGTAAAGTAAACAATAATGACATTTCCTTCTTGATTTTAACTTAACTTTAATCATCTTTACTGTCATCGTAACAGAAAATATAAAAAGCTAAAAATATATGCAGAAGCTCTTATTACTTGGAGATGAGGCCATTGCACAGGCGGCCCTGGATGCCGGTCTGAGCGGGATGTATGCCTATCCGGGGACGCCGTCAACGGAGATAATGGAGTACATCCAGGTTTCCCGGCAGGCTGCTGCCGACGGGGTGCACAGGGAATGGTCATCCAATGAGAAGACTGCCATGGAGGCAGCCCTGGGTATGTCCTATGCCGGCAAGAGAGCCATGGTAGCCATGAAGCACGTTGGATTGAATGTGGCAGCTGATGCCTTTATTAATTCGGCAGTGACGGGAGTGAACGGAGGTCTTGTGGTGGTTGCCGCCGATGACCCGTCTATGCATTCCTCCCAGAATGAACAGGACTCCCGGTTCTATGGCAGGTTCGCCATGGTGCCGGTGTTCGAACCCCGGAACCAGCAGGAAGCCTATGACATGATTTTTGATGCGTTTGCATTATCTGAGAAGTACAGGCTTCCGGTGCTCTTCAGGATCACTACCCGCCTGGCTCATTCAAGGTCAGCCGTCAGAACCAGGGAGAAGGCAGGGCAGAACAGCCTCACACTCCCTTCCGATCCCAGGCAGTTCGTCCTGTTGCCGGCTATAGCCAGAAAACAGTACAGGAGGCTCACCGGTGTGTATGAGAAGCTGCATGATGATCCAGTGATTGAAGGAAACAACAGGCTCACTGAGGGAAGAGGAAGGGAGATGGGCATCATTGCCTGTGGCATCGCCTATAACTATCTGATGGAGAATATAGGTGACAGATCAGGAGAGTACAGTATTCTATCTGTCGGATCTTATCCGCTTAACAGGGATAAGGTTGAGGCCCTTGTGGCAAGGAGTGACAGGGTGCTGGTACTTGAGGAAGGCTATCCCGTAATCGAGGAGCACCTGAGAGGGCTTCTGGACAGGGATGTGACTGTTCTTGGCCGTATGGATGGCACCGTTCCACGTGACGGGGAGCTTAATCCCTCCATTGTTGCCTCGGCACTGGGCCTGGAGGCTTCGACAGGCAAGGATGTTCCTTCAGTGGTTCGTCAGCGCCCTCCATCATTCTGTAAGGGGTGCGGGCATGCTGACCTCTACTCGGCCCTGGCGGAGGTGATGACAGAGGCAGGACCGGGGAGGGTTTTTTCCGACATCGGATGCTATACACTGGGAGCTTTGCCTCCATACAGCATGGTCAACTCATGCGTAGACATGGGAGCATCAGTTACCATGGCTGTCGGCGCTGCCGATGCCGGACTCTTTCCGGCCGTGGCAGTAATTGGTGACTCCACCTTTACTCATTCCGGGATGACAGGCCTGCTTGACGCAGTGATCAAAGACTCGCCCATTACACTGATCATCTCAGACAATTCAACTACCGGGATGACCGGCGGGCAAAAGTCACAGGCCACTGACAGGCTTGAGAGTATCTGCCTGGGGCTGGGGGTTGATCCGCATCATCTTAAGGTAATTGTACCCCTGCGTAAAAATCATGAGGAAAACAAAGCCATTATCCGGACCGAGCTGTACCATAAGGGTCTTTCGGTAATCCTGGCCAGGCGTGAGTGTATTCAGACAGCATCACGAAGAAAGAAGGCCGAAGCGGCTGATAAAAACAAATCAGGAAAATAGTATGAAGTGTGATATTATACTGGCAGGTGTGGGAGGACAGGGTATCCTCTCCATTGCTGCCACCATAGGGCTTGCTGCCGTGGAACAGAATCTATTTCTCAAACAGGCTGAGGTGCATGGAATGAGTCAGAGAGGAGGTGATGTGCAATCACATCTGAGACTCTCTGACAGGGAGATTTGGTCAGACCTGATTCCGCATGGCGGTGCGGATCTGATCATCAGTGTTGAACCGATGGAAGCCCTTCGTTATCTTCCCTGGCTTGCCTCCGGCGGCTGGCTGGTGACCAACTCGGTCCCGTTTGTGAATATTCCTGATTATCCTGATAATGAACAGGTTATGACTGAATTGGGGAAAGCCGGTAACACCATTGTTATTGATGCTGACAATATAGCCAGGGATCTCGGTTCATCAAGATCAGGCAACATGGTGATCCTCGGAGCAGCATCCTCATTTATCTCCATGCCATTTACAGCGCTTGAGGGTGCAGTCAGAAAGATTTTTGGCCGCAAGGGCGACGAGGTTGTTGAGGTCAATCTCAAGGCATTGCGTGCCGGCAGAGATGCCGCAGGCAGGTAGGGTGGTACCCTGTGCCTTGTTCTGCCGGGAATAAACAGATTGACATGCTGGGAGCAAACAGGTCCCGGCACTCTGCCGGGACCTGCCAGCGAAACACTCATTCCCCTCTGTCCGCCCCCTCGGTCACACATTACTGCCGTTGACGATCACCTGCCCGGTACTATTTGCCCCGGTTCTTGCCGATGCGTCCCACTGGGTCACTGTCGGCTGCCGGTTCAACAACACTGGTTACATCCGTCTCGTCAGATATCAACTCACGAGACCTGTTCCCTGAACTGAGCATGACCAGGTCAGTGGCCACTATCTCGGTGACATTCCTCTGAATACCGGTCTTGTCGGTATAGCTTCTGTAGGCTATCCGACCCTCAATGCATACCTCGCGGCCCTTGGAGAGAAACCTGGAGGAGAGTTCTGCCAGGCCGTTCCATGCAACTATACTGTGCCAGGTAGTCTCATCAATTTTTGTACCCTCGGCATTTTTGTAACTCTCTTTGGTTGCCACATTGAAGTGAGCAACCTTCTTCCCGCTTTCAAGCGTTTTGACCTCCGGATCCTGACCCAGACGACCGATCAGTTGTACCTTGTTTCTTAATCCATTCATGACCTTTTGTTTTTAATTAGTAATGCTGTTAACGATACAAATTTGCACTATGACCGGCGGTTGATCCGGTTAATAAACATTTCTATCCGTTTAGGAATCGTTTATATCCGTTTGTAAACGCTTTTCAGAATAATAATCAGACTGATAAGGTCTGTTTGAACTTAAAGTTTTTATATCTTTATGAAAACATTCTGTTGTGGAAAGAGTATGTCTTGACTGCGGAGCCAGGCTCCTTGGACGGTCTGACAAGAAATTCTGTTCTGACCAGTGCCGTAATAATTACAATAACCGCATTAACAGAGATCAGAACAATTATGTTCGTAATGTCCATTCACAGCTGAGGCGCAACCGGAAGGTGCTGGCTGACCTGTATGAAGACGGTCATCACCATATTCACAGAGATGCCCTTATAGCCCAGGGTTACAACTTTACATTCTTTACACATCTTGTTGAAACGAGGGAGGGGGCCAGATGGTCTTACTGCTTTGAGTATGGGTTCATGGAGACAGAAGAGGGTTACCTTGACCTGCAGAAATCCAGAAGCTACCTTGAGATGGTTGAGGAGGAAGAGTGACCATCATCCGGAGTGCCGGAAGAATGACACCACTAAATATGCACTTCAGCGACATTGAATCAGTATGATATATCGCATATCAGTATTATGCTCCGCTTTTTGTAAGTTTGGGGGCTTAAATAGAGTGGCCATGAAGAGATACCGGCTTATCGCAGGCTTGACAATGTTATTTTTGACTACTCTGCTGAACGGGCAGCAGGTTTATGAACACAACTACCTGGTAAAGGTTGGAGATCCGGCGCCTGACTTCACCATCAATGAAGCGGGAGGACGGAGTTACAGGCTCTCCGAGCTGCGTGGCAGGGTTGTGATGCTGCAGTTCACAGCCAGCTGGTGCAGTGTCTGCCGCAGGGAGATGCCATTCATCGAGGAGGAGATATGGCTTCCCGGTAAGCAAAAGGGGCTGGCTGTCATTGGCATTGACCGTGATGAGCCACTGTCAACGGTCAGTAAGTTTGCTTCTGACATGAAAATAACATATCCTCTGGCCCTTGATCCCGGAGCGGAGATATTCGGTTTATATGCCGAAAAGCAGTCAGGCGTGACACGCAATGTAATCATTGACCGCAATGGCAAGATAATCTTTCTGACCCGCCTCTTCGAGCGCGGGGAGTTTGATAAAATGAAAGAAATTATCTTCTCCGAGCTCGGGAAAAAGCATTAAAAGAACATCTTTTAACCTGTTCTCTGCAACCTTTGGCCCACTTATTGCGTTAATCAGAACAACAACTACTGTTCTATTAACTAAAACTGAAAGAAATGAAAAAGTTCATTGTCATCATTCTTGCGCTGGTTCTGGCGGCTCCGCTATATTCCCAGGTTAAATTCGGGATCAAGGCAGGGGCAAGTACAGACTTCACTTTTACCGACCAGACCTTCCAGGGTACAAACTTTAATGTTATTCTCCAGAATGCCAAGGATGCTGAGTGGGGATTCCAGGGAGGTGTCTTCATGAGAGCTTCCTTTTCAGGATTTTATATCCAGCCGGAACTTCTTCTTGCCACAGCCACCAACTCCGTAACCTATGAGGATGTGGAGGCCGGAGGTGCAGCTGAAATTTACAGTCAGAAGTTCAACAAGCTCAATATTCCGGTCCTCCTGGGAGTAAAGGTAGGACCGCTGAGACTCAATGCCGGTCCGGCTGCATCAGTCATGATCACTGATCCGAAAGAGATTATTGAGGGAGCCACCTACAAGAGGGCTACCTTTGGTTACCAGGCAGGCGTAGGTTTTGATCTGCTCAAAAGGCTCAGCTTTGACCTGAGATATGAGGGTAACCTGAACCAGTTCGGGGATGAGATTGAGATTGGCGACCAGACATTTAATCTTGACGACAGAACGGGAGCAATCCTTGTACATGTTGGCTTGATGTTCTGATCTCTCAGACATCACAGAGAACTCTTCCGCGTTTTCCGGAAGAGTTTTTTTTTATATTTACGGAAGCAAGTGAACGGAGCCCCTATGATTCTGGCAGGTAATACTATAATCGTTCTGAAGAACATACTGACGGTAGTTTACCTTGTCTCCGTCTTTGCCATCTGTCTTATGATTGTCTTTGAGAACAGGAATCCCGTAAAAACCCTGTCATGGCTTCTGGTGATTCTTTTTGTTCCCGTTGTTGGTCTGATAATCTACTTTTTTTTCGGCAGGAACTACCGCAAACAGCGTATCTACAGTCGCAAGAGCATGGCTGACAGGGCCAGGCTGGCTGATAATGCTGATCGTCAGCTTGCACTGCTCTCCGATATTCTTTCCAATGAGAGTGCTGCGGTCAGGTCCAAGGAGCATCTTATACGCCTCATGCTCAGGAACAACAGGTCGATCTTAACCCTTGACAACAGGATTGACCTGCTTGTCAATGGACGGCAGACGTTCCCTGCCATGCTTGATGCTATTGCATCAGCCAACAGGTTTATCCACCTTGAGTTTTACCGGTTTGAGCCTGATACCCTGGGGATGGAATTCAGTGAACTGATGATGCGCAAGGCGAAGGAAGGAGTCAGGGTCAGGGTTATCTATGATGATGTGGGAAGCTGGAACATACGGAAGCCATACATAAAAAGGATGCGTGAATCAGGTGTGGAGATATACACCTTCCATCCTGTCCGCTTCCCGAGCTTCTCCAGCAAGATCAACTACCGTAACCACCGCAAGATACTGGTGGTTGACGGAAAGGTCGGATTTGTCGGCGGACTGAATATTGCGGACAAGTATCTGCATGGTCTGCCAGACCTCGGGCCCTGGATTGATACCCACCTCAGGCTTGAGGGTGAGGCTGTGGCAGCCCTTGACAGGGTGTTCATTGCCGACTGGGATTTTGTCAGTGGCGAGGAGTTGCCTCCGGATGGTTCACCGGAGCATGTCTCACTCACCGGCCACCGTTGCCTGGTGCAGGTTGCCTCCAGCGGCCCGGACACTGACTGGGCAACAATAATGCAGGTATATTTTTCAGCTATTGCCACTGCAAAAACCTCAATCTATCTCACCTCACCCTATTTCAGCCCTGACGAGAGCCTGCTGGCAGCCCTGAAAACTGCCGCCCTCAGTGGAGTTGATGTAAGGATGATCTTCCCGGAGTATACTGATTCAATCATTGCAAACTGGAATACTCGGTCATACATATATGAACTGCTTGAAGCCGGAGTCAGGATATTCCTTTACCGAAACGGATTCATCCATTCAAAATATCTTCTGGTAGACAATATTTTTTCTTCTGTGGGATCACCCAATGTGGATGTACGAAGTTTTGACCTTGATTTTGAGGTGACGGCACTCATCTATGATGAGGATTTTGCACTAAGGCTTGGAGTACTCTTTGCCGAGGATCTCAGTAACTGTGAAGAAGTTAAAATTGAGGAGTGGATGCTGAGATCAAGGCGGCAGAGATATAAAGAGTCTGTTGCACGGATATTCGGACCGCTCTATTAGATCAAAACACTATGAAGAGACTTATTCTGACAATATTCTATATAGTTCTTTTTGCTGGATTTGTTCTGACGATTGCTCTCTGGGCAATAGTCCTCAGGCAGAATGTAAAGGCCGGAGAGCCGGTGAGGATCTTTGTTCCTGCAGGATCCGACTTCAGTGCACTTGTTGATACCCTTGAGAACGCAGGTATACTACGGAGCAGGAACAGTTTTGTTATTACTTCACAACTAAAATCGTTCGGGCGCAGTGTGAAGCCGGGGTCATATGTCATTGAGCCGGGGATGAGCAATAACAATATGGTCAACCTGTTGCGCTCCGGAAGGCAGTCGCCTGTCAATGTTACCTTCAATAATATCCGGACACTTGATGAGCTTGCAGGAAGAGTAGGCGGCCAGATTGAGGCTGATTCGGCATCATTGTCAGCGTTCTTCGCAGACGAATCCAACTACGCCGATGACGGGTTTGATGTCAGAACACTGATCTCTGTCTTTATTCCCGATACCTATCAGCTCTACTGGTCTGAAGATGCGCGGGGTTTCTACCGGCGCATGTTGCGTGAGTACCGTGATTACTGGACCGATGAGCGGAAGGCTTTGGCAGAGGAGCAGGGTCTCAGCCCCATGGAAGTATCCATTCTCGCATCAATCGTAGATGAGGAGGCTTCAAGGGAGGATGAGAAACCGCGTATTGCCGGCGTCTACATCAACAGGCTCCGCCAGGGAATGCCCCTGCAGGCTGACCCTACTGTCAAGTATGCAATGAGTGATTTCTCCTTGCGCAGGATTCTCAACAAACACCTGGAGATTGATTCACCCTACAATACGTACATGTATCCGGGGCTGCCACCGGGACCGATACGCTGCCCGTCACGCAGCGGAATTGAGGCGGTACTCAAGGCTGAACGACATGAATATCTTTTCTTCGTTGCCAGGTTTGACGGTACAGGTTATCATCACTTCTCGCGCACTCTCGCTGAGCATAACAGGTATGCTGCTTCATACCGGAGGGAACTGAACAGGAGAAGAATATACCAGTAGGTTATGTTTTTGCATTGCCTTTACTGTAGTTGCCAGAATGTGTAAGCGAAATTCCGGCTCAGCCTGAGGCGTCTGAATTGTTCATTGTATCGATGATCCTCTTTGCGTTGACTGCGTTATCGGCCACCATATGAAGATGTCGGTCGCGTTCCTGCCTCATCTCTTCAGTGAACTCCTCCTTCATCAGTTTTCTTGTGAGACTGATCCACTCTTCAGGCGATTCTGCAATATTGCACAGACTCTCTAGACTGGTTCCTGAAACGACCTCCCGGGAGGCAATCACATGACGACCGGCAGAGAGGGCATTGATTAGCTTCAGCTTCATCCCTGTAGGCTGCGATGCATTGAGCAGACATACCTGCGCGTTTGCTATCAGCTCATTCATCTGATTCATTGACGGATTCGGAACAAGCCTGACATGTCTCATGGATGACGCTGCCCTGATAAGCTCAGCCGAAGGTCTCTTACCGGCCAGTATGGTTTTATATTTCCATTGAGGAGCAACCTCCCTGAGAATCAGCATTGCCGCTGAGTTATTCTCTGCTGTGGATAAATCACCATGCATCAGGACATATTCGCCCCTGCCGGGGATGGAACGGCACCCGTTACCCTGATGAAACGGCCCCACAAATACAGCATTGCCGTACCTGTTGCTGAAATATTCTGTGTCACCGGGAGAGATGGACAACAGTTTTGTGGCGCCTGCCAGCTTTGATTCATATCGCTCAAGCTTCCTGGCTTCTGAATTGAAATAATACTTCCTGAAAAAATTGGTCTCACTTAATGCCAGGTTCCTGTAGTAGACATGCTCAATGTTATGGGTCCTGACCATCTTTACCCGGTCAGCCAATCCCGGGTCGTCAAGAAAGTGAGTTGTGTGAAGTCCTTCAAAAATGATAGGGTGACTGTCCTCTGTCAGGTTTTTCAGGAGCAGATCGTTCTTTCTCGACAATACTATGAAAGGTTCCTTTCGGAAGAGATGGAACAGGTTGAGTTCACGCCGGTAATAATGTACCCTGAGACACTCTCTTTCAAGGGTTCGTGATCGGCCCCTGCCGTAACCGAAGCAGTGCAGAATCACTCCGATCCCCTCTTTCTTCAGGGTTGTGATCTTGTAAAAAACATCCATTATGCCACCGTAATCAGGCGGGTAGGGTATGTTGAAACTGACGAGATGTACCTTGTGTTTGATTGGAGATTTGTCCATGAAACGTAATAAGAATATGCAAACATAGCTAAAATAATTCTTTCGTATCTTTCAACCGCCATGGTAAACTGAGTACTTCTTCAGGGTGCCTCACAATATAGGAATGAAAGCAGTAATTGCTGTAATAAGTGATTTGTCAACTGACATGAGAGTAAGGAAACTGGCATTGCTCATGGATGAAGAAGGACTTGATACAACGGTTGTAGGCCGCTACTCGGGCACCACCATTCCGGTCAGCATCCCACGGGTAAAGACAACCACTCTGAGAATCCCTTTCAGGAAGGGACCTTTAATGTATCTCTCTTTTAATATCCTGCTATTTTTCAGGCTTTTGTTCAGGGGTTATGAAATTATTGTGGCATCAGACCTTGACACGCTGGTTCCCTGTTATCTTGTTTCCAGGTTATCTGGAGCTGTTCTGATCTACGATTCGCATGAGTATTTTACCGGGCAGTATGGACTGGAAGAGAGGCGTTTCAAACACTTTCTCTGGAAGAGTGCCGAACGGATTATCGTGCCCCGGGCAGATCACATGATCACGGTGAGCGCCTCCATTGCTGATCTCTACAGGCGAGAGTATGACGTTGATCCGCTTGTAGTCAGGAATGTGTCACCTGATGTCACTCACCTGATACCACATGAGAGAAGTGAACTGGGTGCGTTGAATGAAGAGATGCTGGTGATCATACAGGGTTCGGGTCTGAATGAGGGCAGGGGAGCCGGACAATTGCTAGCCGCGATGAGTTTGACTGAGCGGGTGCGATTGCTTGTGGTGGGTACAGGTGATATTATTGAAAGGTTGCGCAGGGATGCCTGCTCATCCCCGGCTGGCAGCAGGATCATATTCCTCCCGAGGATGCCATGGGCAGAGATGATGCGATATACGATGTGCTGTGATGCGGGCCTGTCTCTTGATACAGATACATGCGTCAACCAGCGCTATAGCCTTCCCAATAAGTTTTTTGACTACATTGCCGCCGGGATACCGGCACTGGTCTCGCCATTACCCGAAGTGGCTGCATTGGTTGAAAAGTACGGCTGCGGAAAAGTGCTGGAGGCGGTGACACCGGAATCCATAGCCTGTGAACTTCAACTGCTGGCTGATGATCCGCGTCTGCTCTCATCGCTGAAGGAGAATGCCGTGGAAGCACGCAGGGAGCTTAACTGGGAGAGAGAGAAAGAAGGGGAACGGGAGCTTATCAGAAGTGTTGTAAAGTCAAAATCAAATAGATGAACAAAGCCTTTATTAAAAAATTCCTTCCTGAGATCGTTGGCACGCTCGTTGGCGCTGCAGGAGGATTCATATACTGGAAATATGTGGGCTGCCTTTCAGGTACGTGTGCCATTAAGTCTAACTGGTACCTGATGGTGCCATGGGGTGCTGTTCTGGGCTATCTGGCAGGATCGGTGGCAGGAGATATCATTCGGAAAAGAGGAAAGACTCAGGAGAATGAAGACAAATGACTTTGCCGGTGCCTGATGAATAATCAGATCTGTTTACCTGCAGCCACCGGTGATCCGGTGCTAGCAGTATAGGGGTGCAGGCGGTTCAGCAGTGAATAAATGACCACTGAACAATCAGTAGATTGAAACGGGGAAGTTTGTATATTGCATACATAATACCATAGTTAATTAACCCGCACCCATGAAAACTAATCGCAGGAATTTCCTCCGCACTGCTGCAGTTGCCGGGGCAGGAACCATTACTGCCTCAGCGGTTACTGCGTGTTCCCGGAGTGCAAAGAAAGAAGAAGCAATGGCCGTCGTAAGGGAGGCTGCAGAAACAGTTCATACCCAGAGATTCAATATGTCAGGTTATGCCGCACCCCCGCTTGATAAGGTGCGGGTAGGTCTCATCGGCCTTGGGATGAGAGGACCGGGTGCGGTTGAAAGAATGGCACATATTGAGGGTGTGGAGATAGCCGGCCTGTGTGACAAGTACCATGACAGGGTTGATAAAATCCAGGTTCTTCTCTCCAGGTTCGGACTGCCTCAGGCAAGAAGCTTCAGTGGCAGCGGGGAGGCATGGAAGGGTCTGTGTGATGATCCGGACATTGACCTGGTCTATATATGCACTCCCTGGGAGTGGCACACGCCTATGGCAACCTATGCCATGGAGGCCGGAAAGCATGTGGCACTGGAAGTCCCGGCTGCAAAGACAGTAGATGAATGCTGGCAGCTTGTTGAGGTCTCTGAGCGAACCCGGAAGCATTGCATGCAGCTTGAAAACTGCTGCTATGACTTCTTTGAACTTCTTACGCTCAACATGGCTCGCCAGGGGCTTTTTGGAGATATTGTGCACGGTGAGGGAGCCTACATACATGACCTGCGATGGGACTGGACTTATGACAAGAACGGTTATGCCGACATGTGGAGGCTGAAGGAGAATGTTCGCAACGGAAATCTCTATCCTACTCACGGGCTGGGGCCCATCTGCCAGATCATGAATATAAACAGGGGAGACAGAATGGATTACCTTACCTCACTCTCGTCCAATGATTTTGTAATGGGAAAGGATCTGAAGCAACTGGCCGGGGAGGATCCGTTCTATGCTCCATATGCAGGGAAAGCATACCGGGGAAACATAAACACCACGCTTGTAAAGACCAATCTGGGAAGGAGCATAATGATCCAGCATGATGTCTCAAGCCCAAGGCCATACTCCAGGATACACCTGCTCAGCGGCACCAAAGGATTTGCACAGAAATATCCCTCACCTGCCAGGATAGCACTGGGACACACGTGGATGTCACCACAAGATCAGAAAGCATTGGAAGAGCAATACACGCCGGAGATAGTAAAGAGGGTTGGAGAGATGGCCAGGGCAATAGGCGGCCACGGCGGCATGGATTTCATCATGGACTGGCGGCTGATAGACTGTCTGCGCAACGGACTGCCTCTTGACCAGGATGTATATGACGCAGCCCTCTGGAGCGTGATCACTCCACTGAGCGAGTGGTCAGTGGCCAACAGGTCGGCCTCCATAAATGTCCCTGACTTTACCTGCGGTTCATGGAAAAACAATACTCCCTTTGATCCGAACCTGGCAACAGGAGGAAACACAAAAGTGCTTAAACTCCATGCCACTGAGGTCCAGCTTGAGGTTTAATTTCTTATAGTTGACATATATTTTGTAAAGAGTATAATCAGGAGATATATTTTTTACATTTGCGGGCAAATTTCCCTTTTAATGTTTAGCTCAACAGGCTTTCTGGTCATTTTGCTGCTGTCACTGCTGGTATTTGCAGTTCCTGAATCGTGGAAGTACTATCTCACCCTCGGTCTTATCATAGCGGGGATTGCGCTTACTACAGCATGGAGTGCCGGTGTCATGTCAGGAGCGGCACAAAACAGGGAGATACCTCTCCTTATCCCATCCGCCGGTACCCGTATAGTGCTTGTGATTGACTCCCTTTCAGCCTTTTTCATTCTCGTTATCAATATCACCGTTTTGACGGGTTTCCTTTATGCCCGGGGGTATCTTGAACCATATAAACAGAGGATGAATGCCCTTAGGTTTTCAATCCACTATTTTTCATATCTCTGGCTCTGGCTGTCAATGCTGATGGTTGTGATGATCCGTGACGGACTCTCTTTTCTTATCGTTTGGGAGATAATGGCGCTTTCCTCCTTCTTACTGGTGATCTTTGATGCCGGGGAGAGGAGCATTCTGAAGACCGGGATAAGCTATCTTATCCAGATGCATGCAGGGATGTTCTTCATACTGGTTGCATTCCTTCTTGTGCATAAAGCCACCGGGCAGATGAGCTTCGATGCCCTTGATAGGTTTTTTTCCTCATACCGCAACCTGCCTCTCTTTCTGCTCTTCTTTGCCGGTTTTGCCATAAAGGCCGGATTTATACCACTTCACACATGGCTGCCTGAGGCGCACCCGGCTGCCCCTTCACATGTCTCCGGAGTGATGTCAGGAGTGATGATCAAGATGGGCATCTATGGCATAATCCGGGTGCTGGTCTCAATGCAGTCTGACCTGTTGATAACTGGCGTCATTATCCTGCTGGTCTCCCTGCTTTCAGGTGTCATGGGGGTCATGATGGCTATCGTGCAGCACGACCTGAAGAGGCTGCTTGCGTACCACAGCATTGAAAACATAGGCATCATAGGTATAGGTGTCGGTCTTGGTGTCATTGGACTGGCTGTTGGCAGTCAAACCCTTGCCTTGCTTGGATTTGCCGGAGGGGTATTGCATGTGCTTAACCATTCCCTTTTCAAATCTCTTCTCTTCTTCAATGCCGGGTCAGTCTATCATTCTGCTCATACACGCAACCTGGAACAGACGGGAGGTCTCATGAAGAGGATGCCATGGACCGCATTACTTTTTCTTACAGGGTCATTGGCCATATGCGGGTTACCTCCCTTCAACGGTTTCATCTCGGAATATCTTATCTACATGGGGATGTTCAACAGTCTCCCTGGAGCATCATTAAACCATTCAATACTTATTGTTGGATCTATAGCAGCTCTTTCGCTAATAGGAGGATTGGCCATCTTCTGTTTCACCAAGGCGTTTGGCATAGTATTCCTCGGGGAGCCCAGGTCTGACAGTGCGCGTAATGCCTCAGAAGTAAGCAAATCTATGATCATTCCCCAGTTCATTACTGTGGCTCTCATGCTGGTCATCGGGCTTAGTTCGCCTCTTGCAGTAAAACCTGTATTCGGGATTGTGTCCCGTACCTGGGACATTGGAGCCTTGTCAATGGTATCCGGTGCATTTATTACCAATCTCTGGCAGATAAGCCTGGCAGGTGGTATTTTTGTTTTTTCCCTGGCCGCATTGCTCCTCTATCGTCGTTATCATCTTGGCCGCAGGGTGGTTGAGAGCGGACCCACATGGGGATGCGGTTACACGGCTGTTACCCCGAGACAACAGTATACGGCAACATCTTTTGCATACAATTATAACCATATAGCAAAACCGGTACTACAGACCCAAAAGGAGATAGAAGAACCAGGGGAGGAGGATATCTTCCCGGAGAAGGGACGGTTCGTATCGCACAGCGATGACCTGTTCAAGAGGAACCTGATTGACAAGCCCGTTGACATGATCTCAGGATTGTTGAAGAAGATAGCCGTTATGCAGACTGGCCAGATAAGGCACTACATACTCTATGCCTTTATCTTCATGCTGCTGGTATTGCTGCTGGCGATACTCAATATTATCTGATTATGGCAGGATTTATACTGATAGCGGTTGCAGCCCTTTTCTTTCCGGGTATCATACTCCGGACGAAGAGCATTGCCTCCGGGCGTAAAGGACCTGGCATTTTCCAGCCATGGAAGGATATTGCGGTGCTGTTCAGGAAAGGAAGCATCTTCAGTGACACGGCAGGACTGATATTTCGCATTGCCCCTTCAGTAACCCTTGTCACGGTGGCAGGCGCCATGCTACTGCTTCCCTTCGCCGAGCAGAAGGCTCTACTTTCGTTTGAGGGCGATTTCATCTTTTTTGCTTACCTGCTGGCATTGGGCAGGTTCTTTACAATAGTTGCAGCGCTTGATACAGGAAGCAGTTTTGAAGGTATGGGAGCCAGTCGCGAAGCCCTCTTCTCAATGCTCGTTGAACCGGCATTCTTCATTCTTATGGCAACCTTCGCAATGTTCACCGGATATACCTCATTCTCAGTGATATTTAATCATTTCTATATCACAGGTAATGATTATGTGCTGATTTACAGTATTATAGGGGCGTATCTTCTGGTGCAGATAGCAATGATTGAGAGCAGCAGACTTCCGGTGGATGACCCGAAGACACACCTGGAACTGACTATGATCCATGAGGTCATGATACTTGACCACAGCGGTTTTGACAAAGCTCTGATCCACGTTGGCACTTATCTCAAGTTTGCACTCTACGGATCTCTCATCTACAATCTCGTTGTGCCGGCAGGATGGAACGTATTCCTTCAGGCCGGACTCTTCTTTGCGGTTCAGGGTCTCTTTGCTGTTGTGATAGGTTTTGCTGAATCATTCAGGGCACGAAACAAAATGAACAAGAATCCCAAATTTATTTTTACCCTTTCCGCTATTGCACTGATAGCATTCCTGGTAATCCTGATACTGACTGAGAAACTTGCCTGAACGAGATGGTCAACTATCTGATAGTAATATTTGCGATCACCCTGATCTACTTTGCCTCGGCTGAGAGGCTCAGCACCTACGTCAGGCTGGTGGCGCTGCAGGGTTTGCTGTTATGCGGTATAGCGGTGTTTGAACTGAAGGAGGTTAACCTCGGCAACCTGCTCTTCATAGTGGCTGAGACGCTCCTGTTTAAGACCATTCTCCTGCCTTATCTGCTTAGCAGGATAATCCGGCGGTCAGGGGTCACCCGGGTGCATCGCCAGGCGGTGCCCGGCTTCTACCTTATCCTCTTTTCTATAATCGGGTTGTCCATTAGCGTTATCCTGGCTATGATCCTCGTCAATCCATTCATCAACACTATATACCTGGGGATAGCACTCTTCACTCTTTTTACCGGGTTGTTGCTGATTGTGACGCACAAACTTATCATATCACACCTGATAGGATTTCTGGTGGTTGAGAACGCGGTTTTTCTCTTTTCACTTGCAGTGGGTAACGAGATGCCGATGCTCATTAACATAGGGATACTTCTTGACCTCTTTGTGGGTGTACTTATACTGGGCTTTTTCGGTTTGCGGCTCAAGCCTCACACCAATGAGCTTACCATGTTAAAAGACTAGGGATGATACTGTTGTTCTTCTTCATAATATCAATGCTGCTGAGTGGAGTGATCCTCCTCTCGCGCAGCAGGGTCGTTACCATGACCCTGACCCTTGCTTATGCTGCTATTCTGATAGCTCTGACCGTACATGCCTGGATCAACAGGGGGAGTACTGAGCTTGTTTATTTCACCTATGACAGCACTGCGATGCTGCTCCTCTCTGTCCTGGCACTTTTAACCCTGCCCACTGTCTGTCATGGTTTTATCTCTACCAGGGAAGACACAGCAAAGCGATTCAATATCTACCATTCAGGGCTGATAGCTCTGATGACTTTTATGGCAGGTGCATACCTGGCCAATACCATGACTGTACTCTGGATTTTTGTGGAGGCCACAACTCTTGCTGTAGCGGTGTTGATCTACCATGACCGCACCGAGATGGCGCTGGAGGCTACGTGGAAGTATGTATTCATCTGCTCCACAGGGATAGCTCTTGCATACCTTGGTATTCTCTTTCTTGGGTTCATCTATGGCCGTGGTGATGCACCTAACCTTTCATTTACCTCCTTCGGGCTGGTCATCAGCCATGCCAATCCGCTCTACCTCAAGATTGCTTTCATATTTGTGCTGGTGGGATTCAGTACCAAGATGGGGCTCTTCCCGATGCATACGGTTACAATTGACGCCCACTCGGTTGCCCCTCCGCCGGTAAGCGCACTCATCTCCACCACGCTTATGAATGTTGGATTCCTTGCCATATACAGAGTTTACACTCTCTTCTCCAATACATCTGTACTTGCCTTCATGAATCATGTTCTGGTGCTGGCCGGACTGCTCTCACTGCTGATTGCCGCGGGTTACATGCTGAAGGCAAAGCACCTAAAGCGTATGCTGGCCTACTCAAGCCTGGAGAATATGGGTCTGGTGGCTATAGCCATAGGCGCAGGAGGGTATGGCTATTATGCAGCTTTACTTCTTATTGTCCTTCACTCCCTTGCCAAGTCGAGTCTGTTCTACCAGATGGGGCAGCTTTCAAGGATACTGCACACATTCAGGCTTGATGACAGCGGCCGGTATATGAAACTCTATCCTGCCGGAGCCATGGTGCTGATGACAGGGATGGTATGCATTCTGGCCATCCCTCCGTCTGGGATGTTCATTCCCGAGCTGATGATCTTCAGAGCTATGGTGGAGAATGGACAGTGGTTTGTACTCGTTGCTGTGATAATCCTTCTGTGCTTCATTATCTACGCCATGAGCATCAGGATAATGCATGTTAACTTCTCCTCCCCAAGGAATGATGGAGATCTGAGGATTCCCGGAAGCGTTAATCCGGTGGAGACGGTCAGCCAGTTTATTCTCCTGGCAATGGTTATAGTGATCTGTTTTTACCAGCCGCCTTTCCTTGTTGACCTGATCAGCCAGGGAACAGCCTTACTCCCAAAATAGACAAGATGAGCAGCAACAGGTATACAGAGGTAATGAATGGCTCGGTGCCGGCAGATTTTTCATGGATACCGGTACTGGGTTATGATCACTTCTATGATGAAGTGACGGCGATGCTTTCAGACGAACATTTACATTGCCTGAACTATTTCTGTTACAGAACAGAGGCAGGACTGAAGTTCATATGCTGTATGGCTGATGACGAATCAGGGATGGTGAGGCTGTTGAGCCATGAGAAGAGAGACGACGGCACTCCCTTGCGGTCCATTACGGCCCGGTGCTATGCAATGCATATTTTTGAGCGTGTGATGTATGAATACCACGGTGTGGCATTTGAAGACCATCCCTGGCTCAAGCCGGTCAGGTATCCGCACGAGAGGGCTGACAAGCTGAGTGAAATGACCGTCTATCCGTTTTACAAAATGGAGGGGGAGGAGCTTCATGAGGTAGGTGTGGGGCCCATCCATGCAGGGGTGATAGAGCCCGGGCACTTCCGTTTCATCTGTAACGGGGAGAGGGTGCTGCATCTGGAGATACAGCTTGGGTACCAGCACAGGGGTGTGGAGACGCTGTTTGCCCTTATGGATAATGGTTTGTGTCGTTCCATCCTGGCGGAGAACATCGCAGGCGACACAGCTGTGGGGCATGGCCTTGCTCATGCACAGGTTATTGAGTCACTGTCAGGCTTTGACCCTCCTGCCTCTCTTCAGGCAGAGCGGTGCATAGCGCTGGAGCTGGAGCGCATAGCTGTGCATATAGGTGATACTGCTGCCCTCTGCGGAGATGTGGCTTATCAGCTCGGCCAGGTAGCCTGTGAGGCACTGAGGACAATGGTGATCAATACAACACAGTTTTGGTGCGGCAACCGCTTTGGGAAGGGTCTTGTTCGACCTGGTGGGTCAAACTACCCCCTTACTGAAGATATCGCCCGGGAGATTTTAAAGGTTATTGGTGAGGTTGAAAGGAGATATGGTAATGTTACAGACTGCATCTATAGTCTGCCAAGTGTACTGGGTCGCTTTGAGGAGATAGGTGTCGTAACCTGCCGGCAGGCATCAGTCATCGGGGCGGTAGGCATGGCAGCCCGTACCTGTGGTATACCCCGTGACACCCGTGCCACTCATCCATTCCAGTATTACAGGACCATTAAGGTTGCTCCCGTAATACTTGAGAGCGGAGATGTACTTGCACGCGGTATGCTCCGCGTTCTGGAGGTAAAGGAATCGGTATACTTAATACGCAAACTCATTGATGCATGGAAAGAGGGTGTGAAGGAAACGGGAAAGCCGGTGTATAATTCCAGCTTCAAGCCAGGCACTCTGGCCGTTTCGGTAACTGAAGGCTGGCGTGGTGAGATCTGCCATGTGGCATTGACTGACAGGCAAGGCAGGATTACGCAATACAGGATAAAAGATCCTTCAATGCACAACTGGATGGCGCTGGCGCTGGCAGTGAGAAGTCAGGAGATCTCCGACTTCCCTGTATGCAACAAGAGCTTCAATCTCTCATATTGCGGCCATGACCTGTGATCAAAAACAAAACTGATTCATGAGAAAGGAACTGCAAATACTTGCTGATCACGGCAAACAGTATATAACCGATCTAAGGAACCAGCCTGTTTCTGAACGGTTCCGGGGGAGACCGGTCATTTCTGGAAGAATAAAACCGGAACAGATTAAGGCTGCAGCAGATATGTGCCCTACAGCAGCCATCGACAGCGAGACCGGCTCTATTGATCTGGGAAGGTGCACCGTCTGCAACGAATGCGCATTGATATTCCCGGAAGTGTTCCGTTTCACAAACGACTACCGGATAGCTGCCACCAGGAGGGAAGACCTCATTGTAATGCCTGGACAGGAGGGTCCTCTCAGGGTCAATGAACAGGCAATAGAAAAAGAGACGCGGCGACTCTTCAGGAAGTCACTCAAGCTCCGCCAGGTGTCAGCGGGCGGTGACAACTCATGCGAGATGGAGCTCGGCGCCGCCGGGAACGTGAACTTTGACATGGGCCGGTACGGGATTGAGTTTGTAGCTTCACCCAGACATGCTGACGGCATTGTGATCACAGGCCCGGTATCTGAAAACATGGCAGAAGCGCTGGACATATGCTACAGGGCTACCCCTTCGCCCAAGGTCATCATTCTATGTGGGACAGATGCCATCAGCGGGGGACTCTTCGAGGGCAGCAGTGCTGTGAAGAGAGATTTTATTAAAAACCATCGCATCGATCTTTATGTGCCCGGGAATCCGGCCCATCCTCTCACATTTATCAACGGGGTGATGGACCTGCTGGGCCTGTAGAACAGCCTGCAACCTACATCTGACAGTCGGCAGATTCAGCACGCAGGACTTGTTCCTGGCAGAAAGTGTAAGGAGTGATGGAGAAGAGTACTTACCTTTTTACTACCTTAGTTGCATCATCAGGCCTTTCCCTTACAGGGGAGGGTTCATTGTACCGTTGGAATAAAATTACTAACAGATGAAGAAATACATTTTAACCGGAATGATTGCATTAATGGGAACAGCTCTCTTTACCTCTTGCGGACCTTCTGAAAGGAAGGAGACTGCTGATGACGAATTTACCTATGAGGTTGACAGATTTGAGGATATCAGTGTGCTTAAGTACCGCCTGCCCGCATTTGACCAGCTGACGGCAGGGGAGAAGGAGTTCATCTACTATCTCTCCGAGGCAGCACTGTGTGGCCGTGATATACTCTGGGATCAGAACTTTAAATATAACCTGCTCATTCGCAAGACAATTGAAGCTATAATTGATACTTACGGGGGCGACCGTGAGAGTGATGAATACAGAGCGTTTATCACATATGCAAAGCGGGTCTTCTTCGCCAATGGCATACATCATCATTATTCAAATGACAAGTTTGTGCCAGGTTTCTCAGAAGATTACTTTGCTCAACTGGTAAGCGGTTCAGACGTTGCGCGGTTGCCATTGGCCGGGGATCAGACGGTTGATGAGCTGACCAGCTTTCTTACACCGATACTGTTTGATCCGGTGCTTTACGCGAAGAAGGTTGACCAGACTGAGGGTACTGACATGATTACCTCTTCTGCCAACAACTTCTACGAGGGAGTGACCCAGGCGGAGGTTGAAGAATACTATGCCTCCATTGCTGATCCTTCTGACCCGAGGCCGGTCTCATGGGGCCTGAATTCGAAGGTAACAAAGATTGATGGTAAAGTAACCGAGATCCCATGGAAGAGCGGTGGCATGTATGGTCCCGCCATTGAAAGGATAGTGTTATGGCTGGAAAAAGCCCGCGACGCAGCCCTCAGCGAGACACAGAAAGAGGAGCTTGGCCTGCTGATCGACTATTACAGGACGGCTGACCTCGGGACATGGGATGACTACAATGTCATGTGGGCAGGCAACACGGGACTTTCAGTTGACTATATCAACGGATTCATTGAGACTTACGGTGACCCGATGGGCATGAAGGCCACATGGGAAGCTGTTGTGCAGTACAAGGACACGGAGGCGTCCAAGAGGACGGCTCTCATAACTGAAAATGCACAGTGGTTTGAGGATCATTCGCCCGTTGATCCCCAATACCGCAAGGAAAAGGTTACCGGAGTGGCAGCCAGCGTTATCAATGTGGCCATGCTCGGGGGCGACTGCTACCCGGCATCACCGCTTGGCATTAACCTGCCCAACTCAAACTGGATAAGGGCAGAAGCCGGTTCAAAGTCAGTCACGCTTGCCAATATCACCGATGCCAAGGATATTGTTGCCAGGGGCAGCGGATTCATGGAGGAGTTTGCCTTCGACCGGGCAGAGATTGACAGGGCCGTCACATACGGGTCACTCTCTGACGCTCTCCATACCGATATGCATGAATGCATAGGTCATGCCAGCGGCAAGCTTGCTCCCGGCACTGATCCCAACGCTCTGAAAAACTATGCCTCTCCCCTTGAGGAGATGAGAGCAGACCTGTTTGCCCTTTACTTCATGATGGACCCGAAGATGGCCGAGATAGGCCTGGTGCCATCTGACGAACCAGCCAAAGCGCAGTATGACAACTACATCCGCAATGGTTTCCTGACACAGATCGTCAGGATACAGCCCGGCAAGGACATTGAACAGGCGCATATGAGGTGCCGGTCGGCTATTGCACACTGGGTTTATGAGAAGGGCAAGGCTGAGAATGTCATTGAAGTTGTTAAGCGTGATGGCAAGACCTTCGTCCGGGTCAATGACTACGAGAAGCTGCGCGGGCTCTTCGGGGAGATGCTGAAGGAGGTTCAGAGAATCAAGTCAGAGGGTGACTTCGCCGCAGGCAAGGAGATGATTGAGAACTACGGGGTGAAGATTGATCAGGAGCTTCATGCCGAGATACTGGCCAGGTATGCAAAACTCAATCTGGCTCCCTACAGCGGATTTGTAAATCCCATGATGATAACCATCACCGACCGTAATGGAAGGGTCAAGGATGTGCAGATTGAGTATTGTTCAGATTACCTCGGGCAGATGATGGAGTATGGGAAGAAGTATTCCTTCCTGCAAGCCTGGTAAAACGCGCAGCTGGTTTCTATTTATAATATTCCTTGTTTAATCGTTCTGTCTTCTTCTTTTCTGAGAGAACGAGGTAAACAAGATATGCGGCTGTGACTGCCAGCAGCGCCGGGATACTGTACCTTATGATCATTGCAGTGCTTATTCCTTCTCCCGTGGAAGCCGGAGGGTTGAAGGAGTGTCCGACGTCAATGCCGAACAGGTTCTTGACAAAGAATAGCAGCAGGAAGGCCAGCACGCCTGCAGCAACGGGTGTTGTTATCCATCCTGAAGCGATTCCTCCCAGCACCTTAAGATTAATATTCCTGACCCCTTTGTAAAGACCGATTCCCAGAACAGAACCCACCACCACCTGTGTGCTGGAGACAGGAACCAGGGGTATGGGAGGGAGACCGATCTTCACCATGAATCCTGAGAGTGCTGATGATGAGAATATGAATAGCACCAGTGCCTGAGACAGTACAACAACGAAGGCAGCCTCGGAAGAGAGCTCGAGCAGGTTGGCCCCCACGGTCTGCATGACTTTTCTTGAATAGGTGAGAATGCCGGCGGCGATGGCGATAGCCCCCAGGAAGAAGAGTTGTTGTGGTCCTGTCAGAGTGAAGATGCCAAAATCTGTTGTCTCCAGTGCGATACTTGGTACAAAAACGCCCATTACGTTTGCTATGTTGTTGGCTCCCAGACTGTATGCTCCGAATGCACCAGCAATCATCAGCCCGAACCTCAGCCATGACTCATATTTCAGGAGGTGTGTTCTTATCCTTCTCCTGGTGATCTTCACAAGGTGATAGAGAACATATGCGAAAAGAGCGCCAAGAACAGGGCCGGTGATCCATGTTGCTACTATCTGTGTAAGTGCCTGTGTGTCAATTGCATTATTTGTAAAGAAGTTCCAGCCTATGATAGCGCCCACAATTGCCTGGGTGGTTGAGACGGGCAGTCCTGCCCTGGTCATGAAATATACTGTCAGGGCGGCGGCCAGGGCAACGGTGAATGAGCCACCCATGGCGTTGACTGTTCCAAGGCGGCCAAGTGTCTCTGAGGCGCCTGCTCCCTGGAGTACTGCTCCCAGGATGACGAAGATGGAGGCAATCACTGCGGCACGGGTGAAGGAGACCATCCGGGATCCTACGGCTGAGCCAAAAACATTGGCAGCATCATTGGCTCCGAGAGTCCATCCGAGAAAGAGGCCGCTGGTGAGGAAGAGGAAGATCATGATCAGAGCATTTGCCTTATGGCCATTGATGCCAGGAGATCAGCTGCAGCCTGGGCGGAGTCCGAAATATTCTCTATATGATGGGTTATGTATCTTATATGAGCTTTCTCTGCCAGCGAGAGGTCATTCATCTCATGAAACACCTTCTTCTTCATCTGGAAGGCAGACTTATCTGTCTCCCTCTCGAAGAAATAGACCCTGATAAGCTTTTCTCTCACCAGGTGAGGTTCTCGGAAGAAGGCCCGGGCGGCCGGCATCAGCTCTTCTGCAGCATTGCCTGACACTTCAGCCAGGGAGATGAAGTCATGTGCCAGTGACGCTGGTATGTGAGGCAATTCCACATAAAACTCGTTAAGCGACTTCTTGGCTGTGTCAATGATCTCGTCAAGTTGCCAGAGAAGCTTCACCATCTCACTTCTTTGCTGGGGAAGGATAGAGTGAACTATCATATCATTCTCGATGGCTCTCTGAAGCTTGTCTGCCTTACCTTCAAGATCGTCAATTTTGGTAAGGTGATTCTGGAATGCATTGGTGTCACCGTTGACGTATGCCTTGATGCCCTCCTTGAAGATCAGAATGCCAATCTCAATTGTATCAAAGAATTCATCAATCCTTACAGTGAGTTCCCTGGTTGTGCGTGTAAAAAGTGACATCGGCGGGTCATTATTGATTGAAGCAAATATATTAAGAAAAGAACAGTGGTCTGCAGTGTCAGAAATCAATAATTCTTTCTACCCTGTGGTTTTTCAGGTAGCCCTTTATGATGATCTGTATGTCGCGATTATCTGTTTCTGGTCTGATGCAATCATGCACAGCGGTCAGCCCGAATCCGACATCATTGATGCTGAAGAAGCCCCAACCCGCATATTTACCGTTGACCAACTTGACCACTGCTCTTTCCTCCGCGTTGCGTCCGCGGTCTATAATGAAGAAATTCCTTTCCCTGAAGATGAATTCATCAAGGGCAAGAAGAGCCCTCTCATTGTATGATCGCGGATCTTCTTCTCCGGAGCAAGCTCCCCTGCAGAGGCCTACCTGGTGGTGGAAGCATGCGCCATCAGTCTCATACAGACCGCACAGCTTCTGGCACAGGCTGTACTGATCAATTATCTGTTCAAGCTTGCCCCGTGCACGGTCACGGGAGGTGAAGAGAGAAAGAGGAACCTCATCGTCATTCACATTCCTGTATGAGAACCTGATATATCCTTTTTCGTCGGTGTGACTGTAAATTCCCCACCGGAATCCTGTCCGTCGCTGGGCCCGGTTAAAGCGCGGCTTGTTCTTCTTGATCTCTGATGACTCCATCAGCAGGGCTATCAGCTCACTGCCTGTAGTCTCCCATGATATGTCAGCAGTCATTGAGCGCATCTCCATCTCTCTTGCCGAGGTGTTATTGGAGAGGTGTGAGCTTATCCTCTGGCTGAGGTTACGGCTTTTGCCTACATAGATCAGTACTCCCTTCTCATCATGGAAGTAATAGATCCCCGGCTCTTCGGGTATATCCTTAAGCTTACTGAGGTCAAGTGCGGGATGGAGCTTCGCCGCTTTCCTGTTTCTTATCAGGCTTCCCGTCAGGAGTGAGTTGTCCTTTTCCAGCAACATCTCAAGCAGCTTCACCGTTGCGAGCGCATCGCCGGCAGCCCTGTGTCTGCCCCGGATCTCTATCCCCAGGTCAGTGCAGAGATTACCAAGGCTGTATGATCTGTGACCAGGCAGGAGTCTCCTGCTCAGGGCAACCGTATCAAGCATGGGTCTTTTAAAGCTGTAGCCAAGCATGCTGAACTCCTGCCTGATAAATGAATAGTCGAATCTCGCATTGTGTGCCACAAAGATATGACCCTCAGTCATCTCCACTATCTTACGGGCTACCTCAAAAAATTTTGGGGCATCCTCTACCATCTCATTGGTGATACCGGTCATGGAGGTTATAAAGTACGGGATATTGCGTTCGGGATTGACGAGAGTTGAATACTCGTCCACGATTTGTTCCCCGTCATGGATGTAAATGGCGATCTCTGTAATCCTCTCAAGCCTTGCGCTTCCACCTGTTGTCTCTATGTCAACGACAGCGAACATCCCTTCAGCAAAATGCTAAGATAACTACTTTTAAGGATGCTCCGGATTATTTATAAATTTGACAAAAATTGGCAAATGGCAATGGAGTGCGTGGGCAATTGCATTTTTCTTGATGGACATATTGTTGCGGCGGTTAAAAGTAACGATTTCACATCAGGGGATGTATCATTCTATGAGGTAATCAGAACACGTCAGGGTGTGCCGCTCTTTTTTGATGATCACATGAAAAGGCTGGAAGAGGGGATTCTGACGAGGTACAAGGTCAGTTCAGATATCGCTTCACAGGTAAGGTATGGATTAAATTCACTGGTCAGTCATGAACGGTATGATGAGATCAATGTGAGGGTGACTGTTACCTTCACCGGAAAGGAATACTCGTTGCTTATCTGCTATATACATTCATCATATCCGACTGAGGCAATGGTTCGCGAAGGGGTCCCCCTGATATTCTATCATGCCGAGCGTCAGGCTCCGGGGGTGAAGATCATGAATGCCAGGCTTCGTCTTGCAGTAAATGAAGAGCTCGAGAGGCGTAAAGCCTTTGAAGCCCTTCTTGTCAACCACAGAGGATTAATTACTGAAGGAAGCAGATCAAATATATTCTTCATTTCCCGGGACGGGATCATTCACACCGCTCCTGACAGCATGGTGCTTTCAGGCATTACCCGGAAGTATGTGACACAGATCATAAGGGATAAAAAGATGTCCCTTACGTATAAGGCGGTCAGAAGCAGTCAGGCAGGCAATTACAGGTCCGCCTTCATAACAGGCACATCGCCCATGGTGCTGGCTGTCAGATCAATTGAGGATTATATGTTTGATGTATCTGACCCGCTGATAGGAAAGTTGCGTGAGGCTTATTGCCATATGGCCGACCAGAGTATCCTCGGTTACAAAGAGAAAAACAAAACATAATAATCCGTATATTTGCATCAAAACCAACACCCATGGCCAGTATAAGAAATCTGAAAAAGGATATCGACTACCTCTTTTTTGAATTGATCTCCGATTGTTTTATGTTCACCAGTCTGCATGAAGGTCAGAAAAAAGCTGAGGTTCAGGACCTGATAGAAGAGGCGGTAGGGGCTCGCAATGAGTTGATTGACAGGGTTAATCATCCGGATGGAAAGGATAACCCGAAGATCGTTAAGGAGTATTATTCAGCTCTTCGCAAAGAGCTCTTCGAGAAGGTGGACGGATATTTTGAAAGGTTGAGCGCTCTCTCTAAGCAGTAAACGATAGTGATTTTCGACTTTCGATCTGAGAATTTCACCGCAGAAAATCAGACATTGTAATTCAGAGTATTTGATGGCCGCATGTCTGGCATCTCCCCTCATCGGTCAGACCTGTTATGCGGACAGAGTAACCTGTTCTACGGATGACGATCGCATGGCATGAGGGACAGATGGTGTCATTGCCTCCGTCATCCCCATGCATGTTGCCAGCATAAACATAATCAAGATACTCCTCTGCTATCTCACTTAGCATCATGATTGTTTCCGGAGGTGTTGCAGGATCGTGCCTCCGGTACATCGGGAAGTATCGGCTAAGGTGGAGCGGTACGTTCTGACCGGCATTATCAGCTATCCACTCAGCTTCCTTTCTCATCATGGCTGGAGAATCATTGAGTCCGGGAAGGATAAGTGTGGTAATCTCCAGGTGCCTCCCGGAGGATGCTATGATCTTTATTGCATCGAGAACGGGCTTCAGGGTTGCTCCTGTGTATTTTCTGTAAAATTCATTGCTGAAAGACTTCAGGTCGATGTTGAATGCATCAATGAAGTCTGTCATTTCACTGAGGGGCTCCCTGTTGATATAACCGTTCGATACCATAACGTTTTTCAGCCCCTCATCTGCCGCCAGCCTTGCGCATTCAGCAACATATTCATACCAGATTACCGGTTCATTATAGGTGTAGGCAATGCCAATGTTATTTTTTGCCCTGACAGCCTGCCCTACAAGCTGTTCGGGTTTCAGCCTGACAGCCTCTTCGTCTGGTACGTTTTGCGAAATGTGATAATTCTGGCAGAAGTCGCAGCTGAGGTTACAACCGTACGATCCCACTGACAGTATCATTGATCCGGGGTAGAAGTGATAAAGAGGTTTCTTTTCTATCGGATCAAGGGCGCATCCTGAGATAATGCCTGCAGTTACCAGTGCTATCTCGCCGTTCCTGTTTTCCCTGACACCACACAGACCTCTTTCATCCGGCCTGATAAGGCATTGATGAGGGCATAGGAGGCATCTTACAGTACCATCATCGTTATGTTTTTCCCATAGCTTCATGGGGGATGGCCTTTTGAACTTATAAATTTAATGTTATTTTTGTTACCCTGCCAGCACCTGGAGCGGACAGGCCAACTTATTTCGACTTCTAACCTGAAAATTACAACATGAGCACCAGAAGAGACTTTATTAAAAGATCAGCATTGGTTGTGGCTGCAACACCGTTGATTAACAGTGACATGATTGCCGGTCCGAGATTTTCAGGCAAGACCGGACTGGCTCTCTATACCATTCGTGATGCCATGGCCAAGGATCCTGCCCGGGCATTGGCCGAGGCGGCGGAAGCAGGTTATGACTGGGTGGAAGCTGCCAGTCACAGTGAGGGCAAGTTTTATGGGATGAAGCCGAAAGAGTTTGGCAGGCTGGTCAGGAGGAGTGGTCTGTTGCCAATAAGCTCCCACAGCGCTGTCAGGCCGGATAATTACGAACAGATGGTTGATGATGCTGCTGAAGCAGGGATGAAGTATATAATACTTCCATCGCTGCCGGGTGACTGGACCGGCACCATTGACGGTTACCAGGTGACGGCAGATTTCCTCAACAAGGTGGGTGCGGGATGCAAGAAGGCGGGTATCAGGTTTGGGTTTCACAATCACCAGATAGAGTTCATGGAGATAGGCGGACGTGTACCCTATGATGTGCTGCTTGAGCTGACAGATCCAAAGCTGGTGATCTTTGAACTGGATATTGCATGGATTACAGCTGCAGGCAAGGATCCGCTGGCTTATTTCAGGAACTATCCCGGAAGGTTTGAGGTGTGGCATATGAAGGATCTGACCCCTGAGAAGCAGGATGCCACCCTGGGTGAGGGTATAATTGATTTCAAACCCATCCTGGCCGAAGCACGTACAGCTGGTATGAAGTACTGGTTTGTTGAGCAGGATCACTGTCGTACCCACACTCCGATGGAAAGCATCAGGATCAGCCGGGAGTACTATCTTAAACGGCTGCTGAAATAGTTATCAGAGATCAGTAATTGCAGCTTTCCTGGCGGAGGAGGCCACAACGGCTTCGAGGAACTTCATTCCACGTAAACCTTCATTTATTCCAGGGTAGTCAGCCAGCGGATCCGGTTTCCTTCCTTCATCCAGGGCTGATATGTGCATCATAAAATTCCTGTAGAGGTTAGCAAAGGCCTCGATGAATCCTTCGGGATGCCCGGCCGGTATCCGGGTATGCATCGGTGCTGCCCTGCCTGTTCCCGGGAAGGTGGTGCCGGTGCGGATAAGCTGTATCGGAGCGTCACTCCACATCAGTGTCAGGGTGTTGGGCTCCATCTGCTGCCAGGTCAGACCACCCTTTTCGCCATAGACCCTGACAGAGAGGTTATTCTCCTCACCTGTTGCCACCTGGCTTGCAATCAAAGTACCGTTCATGCCATTGCCAAAGAGAAGTGTTACAGTACCGTCATCATCCAGAATTCTTCCAGGCACTACTGACCTGAGAGTAGCCGATAGGGCTGTCACCTCCTGACAAGTGATATATTCAGCAAGGTTAAATGCATGAGTCCCTATGTCAGCCATTGCGCCGGCTATCCCGGCCCTGCCGGGGTCAGCTCTCCAGGCCGCCTGCCTGTTGCCAGTATTCTCAACGGGAGTTGACATCCAACCCTGAAGGTACTCAACGATTACCTTTCTGATGGTTCCCAGTTCACCTCCAAGAATCATTTCCCGAGCCCTTCTGACCATGGGGTAGCCTGTGTAATTATGTGTCAGACAGAACAATCGTCCTGTTCTTTCAACCACCTCCTGCAGTTCGGCAGCTTCAGCCACGCTGATGCAAAGAGGCTTGTCGCACATTACATGAAAACCTGCCTCCAGGGCCATCATGGCCGGACCGTAATGCAGGTGATTGGGGGTGACAATTGTAACAAAGTGAGGTCTGGCGTCAGAGGGCAGTTGATCTTCATTTCTGATCATTTCCTGCCAGGTGTTATATATCCGCGAGGCAGGGATGCCTTCTCTTTTTCCAGTGATTTCAGAGATGGCGGGATCACTGCTGAAGGCTCCGCAGACAAGTTCCGCCATACCGTCAATCCGGGCTGCCATGCGGTGAACAGGCCCGATAAGAGAGCCTTCTCCGCCACCAATCATGCCCATCCTGAGTCTTGTCATATCTCTTCCGTGTTAAAAACCGTGTTCACCTCTTATCTCTATATTATTCCTTATGCAGAAATCCTCCACAGCTTCCATAATAGATGCTGTATTTTCAGGGTAATATGTTCCCAGCCTGAGCTTTATTGTGCCGTTGGCTGTGAGAAATCCTATTGTCAGGGGTTTAAACTCCACGGCCTTAAGGTTGGATGGGGTAAAAATGAGCGGAGGCCGGTAGAATTCCTGGCGAAGGATGATCTTCTCCCCGCTGATAATTATGTATCTCCTCGTGTAGCCGAGTCCGGAAGCTATCATCCACAGGCCGAAGAGCATCAGGAAAGCTGTGGCTATCCAGGCTGATGCCGTTGAGGATGAGGTGCCTCTTATGCTGTACATAAAACCCGTTGCAGCGGCAAGGCATGCAACGCCAAATATTATCCTCAGTATCTTTCCTGCCTTTTTGTCTTCATGCAGGTCAATGTTGAACTTAGTCTCTTCCATATTTTTTTCACATGATGCAATTTACTTATTTTTTGGGAGCGGGGGAGACAATTATGCAGAGGGCCGCGTTTTGTTTTACCGATGAAATTTCTACTTTTAAGGTTTGTTTGGAATTACTAACCACCTGTAAAATGAAAGAGGACAAAAGAACAATCACAAGGCGGTCATTTGTGGGCACCACGGGTGCCGCAATAGCCGGCCTTACCATCCTGCCATCCGGCGTTGTCAGCGGCCTGGGTCACCGCGCTCCCAGTGACAAGCTGAACATTGCCGGTATAGGTATCGGCGGCGTAGGCGCCACAAACATCAGGAATGTGGCTTCCTCAGAGAACATCGTTGCACTCTGTGACGTTGACTGGGGGTATTCAAAAAGGGTCTTTGATGCGTATCCCACAGCAAAGAAGTACTGGGATTTCAGGAAGATGTATGATGAGATGGGCAAGTCTATTGATGCGGTCATCATTGCCACCTCTGACCATACCCATGCACTGTCAGCTGCTCAGGCAATGACCCTTGGCAAGCATGTGTACCTGCAGAAGCCTCTCACTCACAGTGTTTATGAGTCACGGCTGCTCACCAGGCTTGCCGCGGAGCACAAGGTTGCCACCTCCATGGGCAACCAGGGCAGCTCGGGAGAGGGTGTAAACCTCATTATTGAATGGATCCAGAATGGTGAAATAGGGGAAGTTAAGAAGGTAGAGACATTCACCAACAGGCCAATCTGGCCTCAGGGCCTGAACAGGCCTGCAAAGGGCGAATGGGTGCCTGACACCCTCAACTGGGATCTCTTTATCGGTCCTGCCCCGATGCGTCCGTTCCACAGCATCTATACTCCCTGGAACTGGAGGGGATGGTGGGACTTTGGTACAGGTGCCCTGGGTGACATGGCATGCCATATTCTCCATCCTGTTTTCAAGGGTCTGAAGCTCCAATACCCCACGAAGGCAGAGGGTAACTCAACACTGCTGCTTACTGACTGTGCCCCCAATGCCCAGTCGGTCAAGCTGGTCTTCCCCGAAAGGCAGGTGAAGAGAGGATCTAAGGTAAAGTACCCCGAGGTTGAGGTTACCTGGACCGATGGAGGTATACTGCCAATGAAACCGGAAGGGTGGCCGGCCGGCAAAGCTTATGATCCGGATGGAGGGTGTATCTTCCACGGTTCAAAGGATACGCTGATTTGCGGCTGCTATGGCCGTGATCCATGGCTCCTTTCAGGCCGGGTGCCCAATTCACCGAAGACCGAACGCCGTGTAACCACCAGCCATGAGATGGACTGGGTCCGTGCATGCAAGGAGCCGGCGGAGTCAAGGGTGATGACCAAATCTGACTTCTCTGAAGCCGGACCTTTCAATGAGATGGTTGTTATGGGTGTGCTCGCAGTAAGGCTTCAGGGGTTGAACAAAACCCTGGAATGGAATGGTGAGAAGATGGAGTTCACCAATATCAATGACGAAGAGACCATAAAGATCTGCATTGAGGATCATTTCAGCATTACTGACGGCCATCCGACATTTGACAGGAAATATACTGATCCGATCAATGCGAAGCAGTTTGCAGCCGAAATGATCAGGCATACCTATCGCAGCGGCTGGTCACTTCCTGATATGCCTGCATAGTAAACCAACAATAACTTCAAATATCTTAAATCTACAGCTTATGAAACTGATAAAGACATTGTTAGTACTTATCCTGGCTGCTACTTTTTTCTCCTGCGGATCAGGAAAGGAAAAGAAGAGCGCCGAGAAAAAATCGACTGAAGCCGAAGTATGGACCTTCCTTTTTGATGGCACAACAACCCAGGGTTGGAGGGGCTACAACAAGACCGCATTTCCCGAACAGGGATGGGAGATTGTTGACGGGACGCTTCATTGCATCGGTTCAGGAAAAGGTGAAGCTGGCGGACAGGGCGGTGATATCCTTTATGATAAGAAATTCTCCAATTTCCACCTGAAGCTTGAATGGAAGATTTCTGAGGGCGGCAACAGCGGCATCATCTATCTGGTTCAGGAATCGCCTGAATGGTCGGCCCCCTGGAAGACAGGGCCTGAGATGCAGATCCTGGATAATGAGCGTCATCCCGATGCCGAGGCTGGCAAGAACGGAAACCGCAAGGCAGGCGCACTCTATGACCTGATACCGGCTGTGCCACAGAATGCCAGGCCTGCAGGTGAATGGAACACTGCTGAAATAAAAGTATACAAGGGGTCAGTATGGCACATTCAGAACGGTGAAACGGTTCTTGAATATCATCTCTGGACACCTGAATTCAACGAAATCATTCTTGACAGCAAATGGCCGGGTGAAAATCCCAACTGGGCAAATATTGCTGCTGAGGGATATATTGCGTTGCAGGATCATGGTGATGATGTGTGGTTCAGGAATATCCAGATCAGGGAGCTTTAGCAGGAGCTGCTGATCAGCAAAATAAAGGCGTCGGGTGAATCCGGCGCTTTTTTTTCAATGCTTACTGAGAATTTTATGACTGCCGTGTAACAGTGCGGGCTCTCTCTATTGCCGGGGATTGCCTTTCAGGCCGATTTCTTCTGCCGCCTCGCGCATGCCCATTATTGTGTCTGTGATCAGGTCGTTGAGGTCGGTGCCAAGCATCGCGGCTCCCTTTTCAATAATGCTGCGGTCAACCCCGGCAGCGAACCTCTTGTCTGTCCATTTCTTGCGCACAGACCTGGCTTCCATGTCAAGCACGCTGCGTGAAGGTCGTACCAGGGCGCTTGTGGCCACCAGCCCGGTAAGCTCGTCTATGGCAAAGAGAGTCCTTTCAAGAAGGGTCTGAGGCTCAGCCGATGAGCAGATACCGTACCCGTGGCTGATGACTGCCCTGATATATTCTTCAGGCCATCCCTCTTCCTGGAGGATCTTTTCGGTCATTGTACAATGCTGATCAGGATACTTCTCATAATCGAGGTCGTGTATCAGCCCTATCACGCCCCACATATCTTCATCCCCGCCATGTTTGCGAGCCATATACCTCATTACCGCCTCCACCGCGAGGGCGTGTCTGTACAGGCTTTCCGAACTGTTATATCTCAGGAACAGCTCAACTGCCTCTTCTCTTGTAGGTTTTTTGTTACTCATGGTATTATCATTGCCTGACAACTCGCATGCTGATGCTTTTCCCTTCCAGGGTAAGACGAAGAGTATAGACGCCCGGGGGCAGATGAGAGCAATTGACAGTAATCCGGTTCTTCCCGGCAGAGAGTCCGGCCGAAAGGCGTGTCATCACTCTTCCGGTGATGTCAATCAGCTCAATATCCGCATCACCACCTCCCTCGTAGTCAAACTCAATGGTAAAACTATCCCTGAAAGGATTAGGGAGTACGGTCAGTTTTTCTTCAGTGAGGTCAGGCCCGGTGCCGGAGATCACAAAGGAGACCGTTGCCGTATCATTGCCCGGATAGGCGTCTTCGGGCAGACGGCTCAGCACTGAGATGCTGTAAGGAACATCTTTAATAATACTTATTTTCTTTGTGAAGGAGACGTCTACAGTGTCGCCCGGGTCAATCTTCCTGTAGAAAGTCTCATGAACAAGGTCTCCGTCATTCACCAAATATGCCAGCGGGAAGCTGGTGAGCGCATTCCTTCCGAAGTTGATCACCCTGCCTCTAACCGTCACGTCATTGAGCATTCCCGTAGTCTCGGGAGCATAAACCGTGTCTATGTGGAGATCAGCCTCCAGGAATGAGATATCCGGAAAGGATACCTGGTCAAGCCATGCCGCATCCATTCCTCCTGATAGTGATACATCCTTGGAGTATATCCATTCAAGGAGGTGAACCCCCGGCTTGAGCACCTTTTTTCTCAGTGCCCAGGGAGTATCTCCTGATATCTGCATGTCAACAATGCTGTCGACCCTGAAGGTAAGCTGGTCATAGGTGGGTTCAGATGAAACCCTGACATAGAATGATAGTGTGTCGGCAACGGGATTATTTACATATATAGCCAGGGCCGATTCTGTTTTGTCAGGGATGGGAGCTGATCTGGCAGAGTGTATATTCTCAAATGCTGTTGCAGAGGTGATAATCCATGGATACTCTTCATCCTGCATCCATGGGAAGACATCAAACCTGTTGAATTCCCATGTCTCTCGTGTCTTGCCCGTGCTTATTGACCATCTTCCGGAAGCCTCATAATTCCCGCAGACGAAACGGATATCATAGGGTATCACCAGACCTGATCCGGCCAGCAGTGAAATAGTTGCCTCAAAACAGATATCCTTCTCTTCACCCGGTTGCAGCGTGTCGGTCTCAAGCTGCGGTTCCGCTATTGTAAGCCATGCTCCGGCCGGCATAATGGATACTGTTCCGCTGGCAGCCGAGGAGCCTTCATTCTTCACCCTGACCTTCAGACAGATGGTCTCTCCCGGGTCAGGCAGGAAATTGGCATTTCCGAGAGACAAATCGTCATGCACGGCAGACACTATCCGCAAAACAGGAGCATGGAGCGTCATATCAATACCGAACCTGTACTCCTCGCCGTTATCACTGAGGTTAAGCAGGAGGGAGGCAAGCTCACCGTCCTCAACAGCGTCAGAGACACTGAAAATAAACTTGCCGGAGATGTTGAGAGTCTCACCCGGATCAAGTACTCCGATTGCTGATGTGCCGGCCTCCACTGTAATCATTCCTGATGTGGCAATTAACTGTGCGGCAAGTGTGGAGGTAGGTGATCCACCAATGTTCTTCAGGGATACCTTCAGGTTTATAGACTCACCATAATCAGGAATGCCGTCACCGTTGCCTTCTGAATCATCGAGAACGATGTTGTTCACTGTGATGAATGGTTCAGATACAGTGCCGAAGTGAACGGTCTTATAAAATGGAATCATGTTCTGCCCGGTGACCACCACCAGGCAGGAGTCTTTGATCCCACCCGGAATAGCAAGGCTTACATTCCCTGAGGGACTTACGTGTCTGGCATCCCAGAGAGTGTCAAAATCCGATATGGCAGCATAGGAGAAGGGTTTGGCAAAGAAGTTCAGTGAGGTTAGTGACATGGGTACCTTGTCCGGCAGTTCAATATCAAACGTGTCAGGTCTCCCTATCACCGGGGAGAGAGAGGGATCACCAAGAAGTATGTAGGTTTCCCAATAGTACTTCTTTCGCGGGCTTGTGCTTGCCGAAACAGACATATTCCCTGAAAAATTTATCTGCCCCATGGTATGATACCATTCTCCAGGCGGCTCATTATGAGTATGAAACAGGCGGTCAAAAGCACCCTTTCCTGTTGTTTCGTAGGTGACGTCAGGTCCTGGTGTCCCGGGACCGACAGCCCAGAAAAAGTCATCACTCCAGTAAGAGTCGTTAGTGCAGCCGATATATCCTATGGCTCCTTTTCCCGGAGCGGCAGTGATAGCTGATGCAAAACAGGATGCAACGTTTATCTGTGCGGTCCGGCAGGCATTGGCTATAATAAGCGGGTATTCGTTCTCGTTGGCCAGGTTTTTAACCATGGATGTATTGAGGACCGGATCACTGAAACCGGTTGCTTCACCGTGTCCCGTGTAATTTAGTATGCTCAATCCCTTGTTGAATACAGTCTTCAGGGAGTCATCCTTCTGTGGTGAATCGGGATACAGCCATCTGATGGCATTGAGTGAGGTGTCCTGCTTAAGGTAATTATTGTAGATGTATGAGACCTGGCCATTCATGTAAAGCTCAAAGCCGGGTGCGTTGCCTGCTGTCACCAGGGCACCTGCCCAGAAATCATTATCCGGCAGGTAATTGAGTGTTTCATAATCAATAATTTTCTTTACCATGCCTTTTAGCTGAGTGGTGTCACTGGCTGGCAGCCTGCCAATGAAAAGCTCAGGGATGTAGTCGCCCATCCCGTCAAACTCACCGTAGTAAAGATCAGATATGTTTGTTGTGCCCCGCGAGGTTGGTATGATTGACTGATCGCCGGCTATCAGCAGATACTGTACCGATATGCCTCTCGCCTGCAGGCTGAAATAGAGATCGGAGATACTTTCCTTCAGGTATTTGAAAACCGTATCCGGCGGACCGGCATCCCTGTGTATTACCGTTGTCCGGATTCCTTTCAGGTTTTTCCACATGATCAGGGGAGAGAGAAACCGGGTGAAAAGGGAATCGGTCACAATAATCATATGCAGCGGTTTGTCTGAGTAGCCTGGGACATAAGCATCAGAAGCATAGCCGCCTTTATTAAAAGGAATAATTTCATCATCTTCTCCCTTGGTGTCAGTGGGTTTGTATTCTATAGTGAGAGTCATTGAAGTGATCAGCTCAACATATCTTCCTTTGGGATTGTAGAAGGCCGGGTATACAGCAATATTGGCTAACCTTTGTCCCCTGAAGATCCCTTCGTGGCTTACTGTGACAGTATCATGCCTGAGGATCTCACTAGCCTCATATGCTTTTTTGTCCTTAACGGAAACCTTTTGTTGCGGACTTTCGTTCTTTGTTCTGGCAGGCTGGGCAGGAAAAAGCTCTGGCTCAGTGACGCCCTTGTCGTCAAGTTTTATCTTCCGTGAAACCACATCCGAAAGAGTTACTACCAGTTCCATCCCGTCAGGTACCTCCACCAGCCTGCTGTAAACGGGCAATTCAGGCTTGCCTGTCTCAGAGGTATGATGATGACCGGGCAGGAACATTCTCAGGTAATTCACTCCCTGGTCAGTGACATGAAGCAGATGTGGTTCTTCGGCATTATAGTTGATGGATGAGGGCCGGTCAGGGTATCCCCTCCCGGAATTGTCTCCGGATGACCTTCCGGCTTGTGCCTGTGATTCTGCATCAGGCATGTTTAACAGAATCATCAACGCCGCAATGAATGCGGTTGTCCTATGACTAACCCTCATAACCTGAATATACTCAGCCAAGATAATTAAAAAATACCTCAATTTATATGCCTGACGCTGTTGCTGACGTTATATAAATTGAATTTGTATATTTAACCTTAAATTCAGGGAGATTGTTCAGGGTATGAAGAAGGGGCTTCATCTGGTACTATTCCTTTTGTTTTTTTCACTGTCAGCATATTCGCAGATCAACAGGCATGGAACCCCGTTGGTCAGCTGGATCGATGCGGCTGAGACTCCCGGTGAACTGGGAAACCTGTGTGTCACGATGGACCACAGAGGGGTCATGTATTTCGGCAATGACGGAGGCGGAATTCTCTCCTTCGACGGCAGCAACTGGAATCTTATACCTGCATCAGGAGCAGGAAGGGTAACGGTCCTGGCAACAGATACCAGAGGAATTGTCTTTGCCGGTGGCGAAAAAGACCTGGGATTTCTGCAGCCTGACAAGTCAGGAAAAATAGCATATTGTTCATTGTCAAATCGAATAAGTGACTCTTCCGCTGTTGCGGAGATCTTGACCATCAGTTCGATAGCAGTTGACAGCAACGGTGTCTCCTTTGTCGACGGTAAACACCTCTACAGGCTGGCAACGGGAACCGACTCTATTTCAATGACTGACCTGGAAGACGAATATAGCCTTGCCTCGGCGAGAAAATTGGTGGTTGCTGAAAGACGACTTTTTATTGCTGACGACAGGGCAGGTCTTTTTGAATACAGGGATGGCAATGTAGTGCGCATTGCTGGTGGAGAAAAGGCAGTGAACACCCTCTTTGTGAAACTCCTGCCCTATGACAGGGATAACCTGCTCATTGCTGCTGCTGGCAAGGGTCTGATGCTCTTCAATTTCAGGACCGGTACCCTGGCTGAGGACTTTATCGGCAAAAGAAACAATGAATTGCTGAAGAAGGGGACTATGACTGACGTGGTCATCCTTCCCGGTAATAAGATTGCTGTCGGACTTGGACTGAATGGCGGTGTATACATCTTCAGCCACGAGGGCAAGCTTCTGCAGCACATCTCAGACCGGACAGCAAGTATCAGAGAGTCGTCTGTTACTGCCATGTACTGCGACCATATGTCCAACTCCCAGTTATGGTTCTGTACCAGGGGATTCATTAACAGAGCCTGGGTCTCGCTGCCGGCAGGAGAATTCGGGAGCGCAGCCGGAATATCCAGCCCGGCAGGTCCCATCATCAGTTTTGCTGATTCAGTCTTTGTCGGCACCGATGACGGCCTCTTGAAAAACTATTCAGACAGACAAGGAATTATGCGATTCAAGAGGATCAGAAACCACGGATCCAAAGTCAATGACCTGATTGTCAATAATCTATATCTCGGAGGGGTACTTTTGGCAGCCACTTCCAACGGCATTTTGCAGATAAAAAGTGACGGTGATGCAAACCGGTATTTAAGCAAAATGAGTTTTACTGCTGTCAGGAGAGCGATGGAAGACTCTACTCTTCTTGTTGCAGGTTCAGATGACGGGACTATCCGACTACTGAAGTACGATGATTATGAATGGGTGGTTTACAATACCTTCAACGGCCATTTCCAAGGTGCCGTAACAGATATTGAACAATCAGCTCCGGGAGAATGGTGGCTGGTTGCCGCATCGCAATCAGCACTTATCCGCATGCATTGTGAGCCGAATGACACAACCTTTATAAACTACGGACAGGAACAGGGAATCCTCTGTGACACAATCAGAAGCATTGCCTTAATAGATGATGTGCTCTATTTATGTACCGGGAAAGGGATATTTCATTACAACCGTCAGAGCGACTTGTTTGAAAAAGACCATAACCTGACGGGCAATACCTTTGACAATGTTCAGGTAAATAATCTTTTTCAGACACCAGAGGGTGAGATCATCCTGTCAGGGTATGATACCCGTAATTTTGATGCCCTGGTCACCACCACCCGGCTGGGACATGTAGTCTTCAGGCGCCAGTTCGACTTCCTTCCGGATATTGCCACCAGGGGTGTAGCATACGTTGACGGTTCTGTCTGGCTTGCCAAGGGGAACAGCATTTTTATCCTTGATAAAACGAAGCTTGCCTTCAGATATGGTGAATGCAGTACATTTTTTACCCGGATCAACGCCGGTGACGCACCCCCCCTGATGGACGGCACATTCTTCACTACCACAGATGAGGGCTTCAGGATACCTGCAGTGATCCAGCCTGAAACGCCACGCATAAGATTAAAGCACAGGGATAATAATATCTCTTTCCATTGGACTACAACCTCATGTGTAGGTGAGAGGAAGAGAGAGTACAGATGGAAGCTTGAAGGATATGACCGGGACTGGTCTGGCTGGGAAGTGCGCAATTGGAGGGATTACACCAATCTGCCATCCGGCGATTATGTCTTTCTCCTTAAGTCGAGGAACATTACAGGACTGGAAAGCGAGGAACTGAGATACTCTTTCACCGTGTGGAAGCCCTGGTACGCATCTCTTGTTGCCAGGTTGCTCTACATAGCCCTGGCAGGGTGGATTATCTACAGTCTGATCAGGTACTATGCGAGGAGACTTAAGATAAGGAACAGAAAGCTTGAGAGCCTGCTTAAGCAAAGGAATGAGGCCAAGGAAAGAGGCGGACAGGAGATGCAAAGGCTGGAAAAATATGCAGGGATAATTCAAAAAGGCATGCAGCCAGCTGATGAACAGTTAAGTGAGGCATTCCCAAACAGTTTCGTTTTTGACAGGCCAAAGGAGACCGTCAGCGGAGATTTCTTCTGGGTAAAGCATGCAGGAAATAGAACATTTATTGCTGTGGGTGACTGCACCGGGCATGGAGTCCCGTCATCATTCCGGACAATCATGGCCCAATCGTTTCTCACAGAGATAGTCACCAGCTCACCGGCGCTGAGTACTTCTGAAATCTTACGCGTATTCCGGAACAAATTATCAAAGACTTTCAAACCGCTGCCGGAATCGGAGGTGCAGAAGGAGGGGATTGATATATCTCTGCTGACCATTGACCGGTCAGCCAGGACTGTAGAATACTCAGGGGCTGCATCACAGTGTTTCAGGATACGTGAGATGAATGACCAGGAGCTATCAAGATGGGAGAGGGGTGAATTCAAACCCAATGAGGGAACACTTGTAAGCGGAAAGTATCTTCTTGAGACGGTTTATGGTGACAGGATTCCTTTAGGGATGCATCTTGAGGGCAGCCATGTATTTACCCAGCACAGGTGGAAACTTGAGAGAGAGTCATCCTATTATCTGTTCACTGATGGTTATGCCGACCAGTTTAACGGGGTTACGGGTAAGAAATTCCTGAAGAAGAATCTGAGGAAGCTGATACTTGATATACGGGAATATCCGATGGGCAAGCAACGGGAGATCCTCGCAGAGCGTCTTGACAGCTGGATGGGCCAGTCTCCCCAGACAGATGACATACTGGTAGCAGGCCTAAGGATTGAGTAATGGCACAGTGCCAAAGTCATTGCTCAGACGGTAGCAGATACCTCTTTCACTGGCCTCATATTCAATAAGCCCGCAGAGAATAAAGTCACTCAGTATCTTTTCTGCCACACGTCCGCTGATTCCCGCAAGCGCTCTGAATTCTGCCACAGTGACCGGACTGCCGTTGCGAAGATGATTCAGCAGCAGGTTCTCTGTCTCCTCAAATCTGAGGAGAAGGCCACTGGCTTTTGCACTGCGTCGCCATACCTGGAGTATTACTCTGTCAGCCATAAAGTTCTGATCCTTCTGCCGGAAATAGGCTTTCCATCTTCCATGCTCATCCTTTGCCTTCACCGGGATTATCTTGCTTTTGGGCACCTCCACCTCAAGGATATTCTTACCATTGATTGTATGATTCCGGGTCCGGATCGTCACTTCCGGATCACAGTGGAGCCGTGCGGCAGCATCAATCATGTATAATTCTTCGTCTGATCTTACCCCGGCAAGAGATCCGTTGTCCCTCACACCAATGAGCAGCTTTCCTCCGGCAGTATTGGAGAATGCAGAGAGAGTGCGGGCTATCTTCTGCGGGTCAGAGATGCAATACTTGAAATCAAGCTGCAATCCTTCACCACCTGAGATAAGGTTATGGATGTATCGTCCCATGTCTGCCTGATTTTTCACTGCAGCGCAGTTATCCCAAATTAAGTTAAAATATTTGTATATTGGCTTCATTACTGCCGACTGCAGACGGAGGAATCCGGGATATTTATCAACATTGCAGACCGGGGTATTGATAACATAAATGATAAATATATGAAGCGCAGAACATTTTTCAGATCAGGGATAGCAGGTGCTGCAGGCATTTCAATGATGGGCGCTCCGGCAATTGCCCGTAGCGGCACCAGGGAGAACGGAGAGATTGTGTACAGAACCCTTGGACGTACAGGTCTGAAGCTACCTGTTGTAAGCTTCGGGGTAATGAGATCAGACAACAACGCCCTGGTGAGGGCTGCCTATGAAAGAGGGATGAAGATGTTTGATACTGCTCACGGGTATATGAACGGAAGGAACGAAGAGATGCTCGGAGGGTTTTTCAGCCAGGTTCCACGCGGCTCATTTGTGATTGCCACAAAGGTGAAACCTGCCGGTGTTGACCGGAATGGTCTTCCTTCGAAGGAGACCACTGCAGAGGACTTCCTGGAAAAGTTCAACCTGAGTCTCACCAGGCTGAAGCTGGATTATGTTGACATCCTGTACATGCATGCCGCGGACAGTGTTGAGATGGTAAGGCATCCGGAAATTGTCAATGCAATGCTTGATCTGAAGAAAAAGGGCAGGGTACGGTTTATCGGTATCTCTACACACAAGAATGAGCCGCTGGTGATAAACACAATGGCTGATGACGGAATCTGGGACGTAGTGCTCACATCATATAACTACAGGCAGACATATCTAAGTGAGATGAACAGCGCTTTGGAAAGGGCAGTGGCGGCAGGCATGGGTGTGGTTGCGATGAAGACACTGGCAGGAGGTTGGCTTGACAGGGAGAGAACAAAGCCCGTTAATGTTCAGGCAGCCCTCAGATGGGTCATCGCAAATCCGAATGTGCACACCACCATTCCCGGGATAACGGCATTTGACCAGTTGGAGACAGACCTGAAGGTAATGAGGGATATTGACCTGACAGATGAGGACAAAGCCGGACTCATTGCTGAATCAGACTGCCAGGGATTGTATTGCAACGCGTGCAGTAACTGCATTCCTGGTTGCCCAAACAACCTGCCTATACCTGAATTGATGAGGGCCTACATGTATGCGTACGGTTACCACGACGCAGCCATGGCCTCCGATCTGCTCAGGGAGATCGGGGCAAAGGCTGATCCGTGTGCTGCATGTTCAACCTGCACAACTGCATGTGTCAGGGGATTTGATATCCGCCGTAAGATAACTGACATAACCAGGTTGGTGAATGTTCCTTATGATCTGATTGCGTAGAATTAAAAAGTACTGTTATGAGAAAGTCAATTATTGCATTTTTACTGTTCATTGCAGCCTCTGCATATATCAGTGGGCAGCAGCTGTTCCCTGAACTCAAAAAGTACCGGAGTTCCAGTAATTACCCCGTTTATACCGCTGACGATTTGTGGGACTATATAAATGGTGCAGCTGACGCTTACCTTGCACTGGGATTTATTGACCTGAATATTAAGGAGTATGTCAGAGGAAAGAAGACCATCAAGGCTGAAATCTACCGGTTTGGTGATGATGCCAGGGCTTTCGGCATCTATTCCATGGAGCGTTCCCCGGGTTATAATTTTATCCCTGTGGGAGTTCAGGGGTACAATGAGGAGGGAGTTGTTCACTTTTACAAGGACCGTTATTATATCAAGATAATGAGCCATGACCGCTCCAAGAGGGTAAATGATGCCATGCTGGAGCTTGCAGGCGGGATATCATCAGCAATTGAAGGAAGCAACAAATTTCCTGCACTGCTGGAACTTTTTCCCGGGGAAGGTTTATTACAGAATCAGGAGACCTACCTGCTTGAGAGTATTCTTGGGCATGGGTTTCTGAGTAGGGCTTTCAGGGCTTCATATGAGGTTGACGGTGACAGGTTTGACATCTACCTCTTTGATCGTGATGATCCGGCAGAGGCAGAAGGGATGGCGGCGAGACTTGCCGGTGTGGCGTATTCTCAGGATGAAGAGGTATTCAAGTATGCATTTGAAGACGGCTTTAACGGTGTGCTTCACCTGGCCACAAAAGGAGGGAGGATGATCGTGGTGAGCGGATTGGGTATGGAAAAGACAGCCCTGGCGGAGCGTTATATCACCATGATGCTTGAACGCTGACCGCCGGGCTCAGATATATTATAATAAAAAAGGTGTCCCCTGAGAGACACCTTTTTTTTACTCTATTCAGTCAGCTTACTTAAGCTGGAAGCTTATGGGTACGCTGTACCAGACGTTCACGGGTTTACCTCCCTGCTTGCCTGGTTTCCAGAGCGGGAGCATCTTTATAACCCTGATTGCCTCCTCGTCCAGCGATGGGTCAACACCCCTGACGACTGATACCTGGTCAACCTTTCCCTTATAGGTCACGCAGAAGCGAAGGATCACCTTTCCCTGGATATTGTTTTCCTTTGCAATCTCCGGATACTTGATGTTGTCATAGATGAACTTGAAGAGTTCAGTATCCCCTCCCGGGAATGAAGGCATCTCTTCAACTACCACGAACACCTCCTGCGGAGCCTCTTCCTGCACCTCCTCCTGTACCTGTTCAATCACCTCTACCACCTCTTCGTCAACTATAGTTTCAACCACGTCGTCAGCGGTCATGAACTGTGTTGCCTCTTCAGGCTTGATGGTATCAACGATAACAGGTGCCACATATTTCACCACTGTCTGTTGTTCTGATGGCGGTGGCGGTGGCGGAGGCGGTGGCGGAGCAGCCTCCTCCTGGTTGATGTCATTAGCCATCTCGGCTATGACCTCGTTGGCATCCCGCTGCTTGATCTGTGCAATATTCTTGGCCTTGATATAAGGTACAATAGCGGCAATAAGCACTATTATGATCCCGGCAATGATTGACATTACCATAGTTCTGGAATATTTCCTGCGGATCTGATAGGCGCCGTATTCCTTATTCCTGCCTTCGAATACTATGTCATCGAAGCTTGGATACCGTTTCTTTTCATTTGCCATGGCGTATCCTCCTATTGTGCTGAACCTGAAGCGGTAGCCTGTGCCCTGTTAATGGCATCAACCACCAGTTTCTCTTCAATCCAGTCTATGTCAGTAAATGTATATCGGGCAATGCCTACAATAGACATTTCGTCAATAATATCGACAAAATTTTTGTATTTGGATGTCTTGTAAGCTTTAATAAGAACGATAGGCCCTGTATCATCATCCTTTTTCAGCTGGCTTATTGCGCTTCGCATTGAGTCCTGCTTGATATCGATCTTGCCTGAGATAACATCTTTCTCAAACTGGTCAATCTTGCGGAACAGAGCCCTGTTCCTCTCGAGCAGCACCCTGCGGATGCCTTCGGCACTGAAATCGGTTTCCTGGAGCACGGTCACTTCCGGATCGGCTTTGCCGGGGTACCAGTAGACCTTGTCATCCGGACCAAGGATGATATTGAGAGTACGGCTTTCTGCAATCTTCGGGGGTTCAACGGTCTCATCCTTCTTGAGTTTTTCCGGAAGGACTATTTCCATCACCTTAGGCTTGCTGAAAGCTGCTGTGAGCATAAAGAACGTGATGAGCAGACTCATGAGGTCCACCATCGGCGTCATATCCACGCGGGCATCACCTTTTTTTGGTTTCTTCTTGCCGCCTCTGCTTTTTTCTTCTACTTGTATATCTGCCATATCCTATTCTGTTATGTCTTCTTCACTAACTTCAACAGCTCTAAGATTTGTGATCAGGTTAAACCTGTTCACATTCTTATCCTGCAAGATATCAAGCACTTCCTTCACTATGGGGAAATCAACGTCAGCATCACCCTTGATGAGTGTCTGGACTGCCGGGTTAATCTGGCGGGCAAATAGAATCCACAAAGCCAGCTGGTTATCCGTTGAGTCAATAGGCACACCCTTTTCAAGTGCGATTTTGTCTTCGGTGTCTTTCAGGGCAAGGTAAGCTTTCATATCCTGTATCGGTACGCCCACTGAAGTCCCGGTTCTCTCAAAGAGGCGAAGTTCGTCTTCGGTAAACTCAATGTTGTAGCGTTTGCCCATCTCGGCAAGGATTTTCGGGCGGAATTTCAGAATTGTATCCGGTCCGTTGTCAACATTGAAGAATATCCGGTTGTCCTTCGCTATGAGCACCGTCATTACGTTGGCATCCATCATCGGTTTTTCCGATACAGAAAAAGGTGTATCAACAGGAGCCGTTTCCTGTGGCCTGAATGTTGCTGTCAGTATGAAGAAGGTGAGCAGCAGCACGAACAGGTCCACCATCGGCGTCATGTCGATTCGTGGGGACTTGGTTCCTAATTTAATCTTTGGCATCTTCTAAATCCTTTCTTTTTGTGACCAAAAGAATAAATTCGGCGGACTACTTATTCTTTATTGATGAGGCAAATGTCTGTGTCAGACTGAATCCGGCCTCATCTATTTTTGAGACGTAACCGTCAATATTTGATGAGAATACGTTAAAGAAAATAATAGCCAGGGTTGAACCTGTAATACCGAATGCGGTATTGACAAGTGCCTCTGATATACCTGTTGAAAGTGCGAGGGCATCAGGAGCACCTGACTGTGCCAGTGCTGCGAAAGCACGGATCATACCGATAACTGTTCCGATAAGACCGATAAGCACAGAGATTGAAGCGATGGTTGAGAGCATCACCATGTTCCTCGAAAGGCTCGGCAGCTCGAGGGCTGTTGCCTCTTCAAGAGCCTGTTTCATGGAAGTTATCTTCTGGTCTCTCTCAAGTTCGGTATCAGCTTCCAGCGCACGGTAACGTGACAGGCCTGCCTTCATAACGTTTGCCAGTGAACCCTTCTGCTTGTCACAGGCTACGATGGCATCCTCAATCCTGTCTTCTGCAAGCATCTGCTGAAGATTGGCAACAAAAACATTGAGTCTCTTTTTGCCTTTTACCCTTGAAAGTGTGATCCATCTTTCAACTACGTAGATAAGCAGGGTAATGACAATGGTGATTAGGATAGGCACAATTACGCCACCCTTGTACATGAGACCGAGAAGGTTACCCTGGAGGGGATGGCCCTTGGGGTTACCGCCTTCAAAGTTGACCGGGTTACCCAGAACCCTGGTAAAAATCAAATATGCAACAATAAATGCAAGAATGATTGCAAGAGGTGCGAAAAGCGAATTCCATACACCGCTGGACGACTTGGTTTTTTTACTCATTTCAGTATTCTTTAGTTGGTTTAAGTAAACAGTTGGCAAAAATAATTATTCTCAAATTCTTTTACAATAGTCAAAATGAAATAGATGAAAATTCAGCAGATCAGATTCATGCCGGTTATTTCTCCAGGGTGGCATTGTAGGTTCTTCTCTTTGTGACGGGTATCTCAATTGATCTGTAGCCTTTTGCGCTGATGATCAGAGCCTCTGAAGCCTCGGGCATTACAAACTTGTATTCACCTCTTGCATTTGTCCATGCTTCTGCTGCTGTATCCTTAACCCTGACGGAGGCACCTGCTATGGGTTCACCCGAGGAATCGGAAATGACCCCGGTAATCTCATTGGGATGAGCTTTTGGCTGAGCGCTCCTCTGCAGTTGCGAGATGTACTGTATAGCTGATTTTGCTGCCTCGTTGCCCGGTTCAATGGCCAGGATCTTATTGTTCTCCTCAACAGCTTTCTGGTATTCTCCCATAGTCATATACATGGTGCTGAGAGAGCTGTGAGCCCTGATCCGGTAGTCAGGCGAGAGATTCATCATCCTGGTGTAATAGGCCCTGGCTTCATCATATCTCTTGTTCTGCAATGCTTCATATCCGAGGAACCTTAGAGCGTCATAGATCTCCTTTACGTTTTTCACGGAGTCTACGGCAGCCTTCTGGAGAAGAGTCTGGAATCTGGGCCTTGCAATGCCAAGATCAAAATCAGGATCTTTTGCGGCAGCCGTATTGGCCATCCATAGGTATGGCTGCAGGTTGTCAGGATACTTTTCTGCCATTTTGGCGAAGATCTCATCTGCCTTGTCATAGGCTTTATCCTGGTAGAAAGCTCTCCCTACCTGTATGTAATCATTCTCACTGTCTCGGCCTTTTTCCAGCAACTGTGACCATGTGGATGCGGCATCTGCATACATGTGAGCAGCATACTGAACCGTTCCTTTTTCGTAGAGAAGGTTCAGGTCTTCCTTGTTTTCGAAGTTGATTGCCCTGTCATATGCAGTGAAAGCATCAGCAAGTTCTGCTTCGGCTTCTTTTATCTGTGCACGGGCTGCCTCAACCTTTGCCTTGAGTGTGTCAATGTCAGCCAGAGCTTTTTCCCTTGCAGCTCCCTTGAGGGTGGCAGACCTGGCCTGCAGTTTGCTCAGTTCGCCGGCATCATTGTCGGCATCAATCAGCATTTTGTAATAGTTCTGATTCTTCCTGGCAAGTATCCTTGCATAATAGATGAAGTCCTTTTTGATCAGGCGGTCAGCATCAAGATTGGCAAAGAGCCTGTCCATATACTGTTTGGCAAGCTGGAAGTTGCCTTCTTCATATGCTGAGTAACCTGCTATACGGTTCATGTAGGTCCTTGAGTTGTCAATGGCGAAGATCTCCTCCACGTTCTTGATCACCTCTTCATACTCCCTGGCATAGAAAAGAGCGTTTACATACCTGATCTTGGCAGGGATGTTTCCCTGTGTCAGTTCGAGATACTTTTCAAAATACTTCTTGGAATCATTGAACCGCCCGGCCATACTGTAGAGCTGACCAAGCTCCCTGTAGGCAGGAGCATAGTTCTGATCCAGGGCAATAGCCTGCTCATAGTAAGGAATGGCAGCCATAAGGTTGCGCCCCTTGACATAAATGCTTCCAATCTTCATGTTTGCAGTAGGCGACTGCAGATCCCAGTCCTGTGCCAGGTTGTAGTTCTTGATAGCCTTTGAGCCATCATTGACAAGGATATATATATCACCGGCAATAAGATACACTTCACTGTTTCTGGGATCAATTGAGACGGCTTCCCTGATGAAGGGAAGAGCTTTGCTTGTGTCAACCTGCTCAAAACGGATATATGACTCGGCAATCTTGGCCAGGGTGAAAGCATAACTCTTTGGTTCCTTGATCTTTGTTACCTTTTTGTATGTAGGAAGGAGACTTCTGGCCTTGACCCTCAGCTCTTCGGCCTTTGCCTCTTCAGTGTTGTAAAAGGCAACCCGGGCAAGCCCGACGTAGTTGAGAGGATCAGCCGGGTTTGCTTCAATACCTTTGTTGAAGACTTCCGCAGCATCCCTCATTGCAATATTGAGCGAATTGGAAATGGTATCCGCGAAATAGTCCAGCAGCTTGTTCTCACCATAATAAAAATAGTAAGTGCTGTTGGATGGCTCATTCTTAATCAGTTGCTGGAACAGTTCTTCTGCCTTATCATACTGTTCATTCTTGGTGGAGGTCCTGGCCTCATCGAGGGACTGAGCCCTTAGTCCCGTGCCAAAGACCATGCAAAATACCGCTGTGGGCAGCAACGCGAGTTTTAAGCTTCTCTTAATCATTGTTATCAAGTTTAGTTACTCATTCTTTGTCTGTATAATTCTTATCGGCATCGTTGCAGGAACGAGACCCGACTTAAGTATTATCCTTTGTCCCTTTTCTCCTGCTACAAAACTTACAAATCCCGAGCCAAGTCCTGTAAAAGATTCACGCGAATGCATAAATACCTCACGTACAAAGGGATACGATTTGTCATATATATGTCCCTGGAGTGGCAGGTAATATGATGATTTATCAAGGTAGGGCTGTGAAACGGCAGCCACCTTTATCTTGCCAAGCATGCTGAAGCTAAGCGGATCATCCTCGTCGCTTATCCAGTTGACGCTGACAATGCCTATGGCTCCAGGGCTCTGTGATACATAATCAATCACCTCCGGATTACTTTTAACGGCAAAGAAGTTTGGTCCCAGTTCATCCGGGAGATCAAACTGTTCCCTGAAATAGCGTATGTTTCCTGAGCGGACGTTGTCAAATACTATATTAACAGGCCCAAGGCGGGACGAGGGATTAATCTGGTTC